>ERZ839823.870-NODE-870-length-37172-cov-29.933534_pt1 | contig 37172 bp, 55 predicted proteins | sample MGYA00519862_ERZ839823 | MGnify/ENA primary metagenome ERZ839823 (study PRJEB31850, sample SAMEA3708853) | human gut metagenome | biome: human gut; feature: human-associated habitat; material: faeces | place: China | collected 2014 ...
ACCTGCGCGACGCCAACCTTCCGATTCTGGAAGCCAAAAAATAGACTGTAAAGTTGGGAATTTCCGGAAAGTTTCGTATATTTGCGTGTAGCATTGCTGGCCCGATGCGCAAATAACATATCCTTCGAGTAGATTCCCACGCTGGCCAGAGCTGGGAATCGAAAGAAGGATTTTTTATTTTATGAACATGAAAGAATCAATGGTGATACCGCGGAGTCTTATGACAGCTACCAACAGGCTGTCTATGGCGGAGAAGGGGGAGGTGCTGGATGCGATCATGCGATACGGATTCAACAGTGACGAGTATACTGGCGATTCCACGATTGTAGCAATGATTTTTGATCTGATGAAACCATATATCGACGAGAATCAAAAACGCTATGATGCTATTGTTGAAAGGAATAGGGTGAACGGGAAAAGGGGAGGTAGGCCCAAGTCGAACAAAAACCCAGAGAAACCCAGAGAAACCCAACAAAACCCAGTGGGTTATTTTGGGAACCCAGAGAAACCCAGTCGAACCCAGACGAACCTTGATACTGATACTGATACTGATACTGATACTGATACTGATACTGATACTGATACTGGGTTATTTTTAAAAAAAGAAATAAAAGAAAAAAAGCCAAGTTCCAAAAAAGGGAATCAGGATTTGAGAAAAACCGACCCTATCCACCGGTCCCCTCTCGACGGAAAAGAAAAAGGTTGCGCGGAAAAAGAAAAGCCGGCCGGCCGGTACGTTGTAGTGGGACAGCTGGGAGCAGTCTTGTTGGCCGAGCAGGGTTGGATAGAGGCCATGTGTATGAACCTTCACAAAGAAAGGGATTATATCGAAAGGCGCATCGGGGAGTTTGTGGGGGAACTGGTTGTGAGCGGATGCGACGGACGGGATTTGAGCGATGCCAAACGGCATTTCCGAAATTGGTTAAGAAAAATAGAAAATTTACCGAATCAAAACAATGGAAATCAACAACAGAGAGGTTGCACCGATGAAGAGCTTATCGCAGCAGTATACGAGGGATATGCTCGTGCGCACACTAAACAGCCGTGGGAAAAGTGAGGTATCAGTATTTGGGGGGCCGGAGGCGACAATGGAGCATATCCTGACTTCCGTGAAAAAATTGCAGGTGGCCTTTCCCCAAATGTCGAGGGACTTTTGGAATCTTCTCACGGAGCGGATTGTAAAAAACAACATCGCCGCTGAAAGGCTGGAATACTGCCTGACGCGAGTTATCGACAACTTCACCTACAAAACCCTCACCATTGCTGACGTCATAGGCAGTGATTTGAAATGCACGATCTACACCTATGCCGAAATGCTGAATCAGTGCGACAAAAACAGCACCACAACCAGCGATTACGCGCCGGTGTATGTGGGGGATAATCCGAAGCCGTTTTGGGTATCAAAAGCCGACAAAGCCAGATTCGGAATCAAGGAAAGAATATAAAATACCCCTGTTTGCGATTCTTATGTTGGTAGAATCGACTGAAACCACCAAAGTGGTACATGGTATCACCTGAATATTTTTAAACGAAATTTAGAGGGTAAAAATGAAAAACCAAGTAACGAGCATCGGGCAGTCGAAGCGGCTGATCGAGCTGGGAGTGCCCGCAGATAGGGCGAGCATGGTGTGGGAAATGGACGAAGATTGCGCCCGATTGAAGATATGGAACACAGATAAGGAAACAAGGCGCGTTCTGCACAATAAGTACCCGAATTACTATGTCCCCGCCTTCACGGTCGCCGACCTGCTGGCGGTATTGCCGAAAACTATATGGGGCGACCAAAAGGGGTGGATACACTTAATCATTCGATTCCCTAACGAAGACCATTGCAAGATCGTGTATGATAACTCGTACAATATCTTATGGAAATGCGACGGATCACTTTTGTCCTGTATTGTTGAAACAATAGGCTGGGTGATAACTAACGGATACAGATTAAACCCATGAAACTACCTATTGAAGTTCACAACCCGTTTATCCCGTTCAAGGGATTCAGCTGGGTAACATGGCTTTTGTGGTCTTTTACCCGGAAGCCGATGGCGTGGAGCATGGACGAGACTACGCGCCGCCACGAAGGAATCCACTGCGCCCAGCAGATCGAACTGGCTATGCTGTTTGCGGCAATCCTCCTGCCCGTCGCCATAAACTACTCGTTTGCATGGTGGGGATGGGTTCTGACCGTGGTCGGTATTCTCTTCGCCGGCTGGATTTGCTACGGTATTTCGTGGCTGATCGAAGTGCTTATCCCGCCTTATCCGGGCGCGTACTACTACACCTGCTTCGAGACCGAGGCATACAACAACGAGGATGATCCGGACTACTTAAAGCGGCGCATACCGTTCTGGGGCTGGATTTCCTGCATCCCGAATCGGAAAGTGAAACACAAAAGATAACCAACCATGAAAAGTGAAAAAGCAAAAGCAATTATCCGTGAAAGTGATTTTTATTTCCACATCGACGGGGTAACGTTTCAGGAGGCCCGCGCGATGATGAAGAAAGACGCAATAAGGGCGGCAGAACTTGCCGAGCAGGAGGCCGAGGAGCGAATGCGGAAGAAAGCGATCGGCGCATTCGACGATATGTGGTTCGAGAACGGCGAGGACGGAGAGTTCGAACCGGATTACGAGTACCACCGAAGAAATTTCATCCAAAAACTGAACGAGAATGAAAACGATTGAGGAAAGGGCAGAAGAATTTTGCGAAAACAACATCTGCGTGGAGTGTAACGGCAGAGAGGATTGCAATGGGAAATATTTGGGTGGCTGTATCCATACTGGCAAGATTCTTTGGTGGCTTATCCAGTTCGGGAAATCCGAGCGCGATAAACTGACGCGCTGGAACGACCCGAAAGAGAATATGCCCGAACCGAATCATGATGTGTTGACCAAATTAAGGTGGAAAGATGGAAGCGGCGAGATAATATCCGTCGGGGGATTCAACGGGGAGGAATGGGAAGCACACGCCATGATGTACTCTGAATTGTTCGACATCATCGGCTGGCGGGAGATTCATTAACGGAGATAACCATGAAAAAGATACGAGTAATAGTGGCCTGCGAGGAATCGCAGGCGGTGTGTAAGGCGTTTCGTGAACGCGGATTTGAAGCATTCAGTTGCGACATAGAGCCTTGTTCGGGCGGTCATCCAGAATGGCACTTTCAGGAGGATATTTTCACAGTGCTGCGGAGGGAACCCACATTTGATTTGATGATCGCTCACCCACCATGTACTTTCTTGAGTAACGCAGGGGCATGCCGACTATATCCGCAAGCTGGCAAATTAGACCCGGTTCGTTATAAGAAAGGGTTAGACGCCAAGAGGTTTTTCATGCAGCTGCTTGAATGGCCGATCAAACATGTAGCAGTGGAAAACCCAGTATCATCCAGAGTATTCGAAATGCCTGAGTACGACCAAGAGATACAGCCATATCAGTTTGGCCACCCATACACCAAAAAAACGCGATTATGGTTGCGAAATCTCCCACTCCTTGTGCCTACAAATATTGTAGCTGCCAGCTGCCCTTATCTTCCGGCGGGGACAAGTCGAAAGAATAAAGAGAAATATGGAGCAGCAGAACGGGGTAACGACGCCAAAAATAGGAGTAAGACCTTTGATGGAATCGCACAGGCTATGGCTGAGCAGTGGGGTAATTTTTTAAAGGGAAAAATATGAAAACGGGAATTGAGATAATCGCAGAAAGGGAAAGCAAGGCATTCACGGCAAATGGAATGTCACGCGAGGAACTGAGACTGAATTACAATGCGGCCTGCAACGCCTATCTGGTTGCTTTCTGCGAAAAGCACGGCTACGACTATGATCCGGCTGCGTGGGTAGGCAACGACCCCGGAGGAATTGCAGAAGTCGGCGATCTATTCGTGAGTATGGCCGATATGTTGACGGACATCGACCGGGACGCTCCGGAGGAGGAATACATCAAGTACTACGACTACCATATGCGTGTCGGAGGGATTTGTGGCGGCAAATTGGAAACCCCGAATTACGACAGCTGGCTGCGGGGATGCCCGCGGATGGACGAGGAGCAAATAGCTCGACTGGAGGAATTGCAGCAGGATGTGCGCAGTGCAGAGATGAATTTGAAAGTCGAGATCGACAGAGTGAACAACCTAAAACAAGAATAGCAATGGATGAAATTAAAAATTGCTGAATTATGGAAGAGTGGAAAGATATTGTAGGATACGAGGGACATTATCAAATAAGTAGCGATGGTAGATTAAGAAGCGTGGAGCGAAAAGTAAAACATAAGACACTATTTAATGGGCAAACAAAACATTCGAGAATATTAAAATTGAGTATAAGTAATGGTTATTTGTTCTATGTACTCCAAAAAGACAAACATAGACAATTATCATTAATACATCGACTTGTTTATGAAGCCTTCAAAGGGCCTATACCTTCTGGTATGGATATAGACCATATTAACTCAATAAGAACAGACAATAGGATAGAAAATTTGCAATTGTTAACAAGGAGAGATAACATACGAAAAGCATACGCTAAAAGGGAGTTGCCGTTGGGTATATATAGAACGAGGAATGGGCGATACATTGCACGGTACTCTATTGTGGGCAAAATTATCAATTTAGGGACATATAAAACTATTGAGGAGGCTCAATTAGCTTATAAACGTTACGAAAATGAAAAAAATAAACTTTAACGACCGCTACGGCTTGACGCAGGCGGTTATCGAGGGCCGAAAGACTATGACGAGGCGGCTGATTCCTGATGAATTTTTCGGCCTTACGTGGGACACGAGGGGCAACACCTTGGTTTATGAAAACGAATACGGGGATTTTATTGATGTCAGGCTCTCGAAGTATACCCGCTACAAGGTCGGCGAGATCGTGGCCGTGGCGCAAAACTATTTTTCAACTTATGATGAGAGTAAGTGGGAAAACGGAATTTGGTATAATGAGTTTGCAGACGGGAGCGATATAACAAATCACGCAGGGTGGCTTAACAAAATGTTAGTCAAAGCCGAGTATATGCCCCACCAAATCCGCATCACGGGAATCCACTGCGAGCGGTTGCAGGATATTTCGGATGCCGAGTGTTTGAAAGAGGGTGTGCGTGTGGAATTTGCGAGGAATGGAAGTCCGATGTATTATTATTTCGACACTAAGCGATGGCGGGAGGTATGGTTTGATACTCCCCGCGAAGCCTTCGCCGCACTAATCGACAAGGTTTCCGGACGGGGTACGTGGGCATCGAATCCGTGGGTCGTGGTTTACGAATTTGAGTTGGTGAAATGAGCAACTTAATCTGTCAAATAGTTACCCGTAAAATATATGCTTACGTGGCCGAGATATTCGGGGGACCCGCATTTTGGAATGGAAAGTGGCATCTTATGGTCGATGTAATTTGGCGGGACAATGGATGTCCAATACGCGAAAAAATGGTGCTAAAGTTCGACACCAAAGAAGAGGCGGAACGGGTGAAAATCGGGACGATAGCAAAGGATAAAACACTTTATGAATTACTGAAATAGCGAGATTCTCGCAAAATCTCGACAAACTGAAATAATTATGAGAAATTTTGATCTTGAGGCCGCCAAAGCAGGCGCGCCGGTGTGCACAAGGAGTGGAAAAACCGCAAGAGTTATATGTTATGACCGTAGGGGATCAGTGGAAGGCAGAGTCATGGCCCTACTGAATGAGGGCCAGTATGAATCCGTGGAGTTTTATACCGACAACGGGGAATTAATACCTGACGAAACAACCCAGAAGGACCTTATGATGCGCGATGATGACTACGAATATAAGTTGGCGCGTGGAGAGTACGGACCAACTGTCAAAGAAAACTTGACAGTTGATACCCCAACTTGTAAGGATTCCTTACCAGTTGACCGGGAGTACTGGCGGCGAGTATATGCTGGTGAGGCGATGGCGGCTCGGCTTGCATCGAGTGGGTCATGGTGCATGAATGAAACTGTAAAAGGAGCGGTCGAGATGGCCGATGCCCTTCTTGCGGAATTAGAGAAATAAAAAGACGGAAAAATGAAAAATCAAGGGGAAATGCGCCCTACGTGGGTGCTATGGTGGCTGTTGGCCATCCTTATTTTAGTGGTGTGTATCGCCTTCACCGGGGTGAAGCGCGCCTACGCGCAGGACGTGCGGACCATCAAGGATTCGAAGGGAAAGGTGACCCATACCATCCGCACTCGGAACGACGGATCACGTGAGATTCGGGATGCTTCCGGCCGGCTCGAAGGGATCGTCAGGACCGACAATTCCGGCAGGGATCGGCTATACAGTACGGATGGGACGGTAGAGTACACGGCAGACGCCGACACGACGCGATCCGAACAATTTCGAACATTTTAACTATATTTGCGTATGGCAGACGATGTTATTATCGCAGAACTGCGGTTGGATATGATTCCGGATGACGCCATTAAGGAGTTCAGGTGTCGGGGCGGAATAGGCAGTTCCATCAACATCAAGATTCAGAAGCTGAAAGAACCCGACAAATGGGGAAACGAGTACTTCATTGCAATAGACTGGGGGAAAGGAAATCACCGAGAGGCGGCTTTCATCGGCAAGGGGCGTAGGGCGCCGTGGCTGAAAGACAATCAGGCGGCTCAGCAACAAACATCCAAGAATCGTTGGGCGCGCCATGACGATGTAGACGAAGAACCATTTTAAAAACATAGATTATGGAATTTGAGATTTTGGACCGATTGCTGGCGACGATTGCCGTCACTACTCAGAATGTCCGTGGGCGTCATTGGACGCTGTACGGAGAGCATTACAAGAGCTGGCACCCTTTTTTCGACGAAGTGTATAAAAAGCTCAACGAAGCGGCCGACAATGTCGCCGAGTTGATCGTTCAGCTGGGCGGAGTTCCGGTGCACAGCATGTCGGGATTCATCGAAACCTCCGTGGTGGCCGACATGGTAACGCTGGGCGACTGGCGGCGTTATGTACGCGAGACCCGCGACGAGCTGGCCGAGATTATCGGCATGATAAACAAGGGCGACAAGGAGGGCGTGTGGGACGGCGCCGCATCTAACGACCTGACGCAGATCGCCAGCACGCTGCGGCATTACTACATGTTTGCCGCCCAAACCTTGAAGGAGTAGATGGACGCATACCTGCAAATACTGCGTCAGACGACCGGGTTGGAGTGGATTTCGGAGTATCGATTCCACCCACCCCGTCGCTGGCGGTTCGACTACGCATGTCTGGAGTTGAAGATAGCAGTAGAATTAAATGGGGGTAACTTCGTAGGGGGGCGCCACTCGAACCCTGTAGCGTTGGGGAAGGAGTACGAAAAGATGTCGCAGGCCGCGGCCGACGGATGGGCTGTTCTGATATGCACCCCCATGTCAAGGGGACTTGAGGTCATGCGATTCGGCGGCGACGCATTCACGAGAATACTGGCAGAAGCCATAACAAATCGAAAACAACTATACCATGGGAAATGAATTGGAATTTGCAGTGGCCATCTTGGCCATCATGTTGACGCTGGAGACATTTGCGCTGCTCTGCGTATTGGTAGGAAGAATACGCCTGCCCGTGGACCTCGATAAAGAGGTTCAGAAAGCCGTGGAGAAGGCATTAATGGAGGTCGTAAAAGATTCGACCGCCGAGAATTTTCCAGCCAAAAAGCTATGAATGCTCTTAAAATTACCGTGTCTCTTCTGATCGGGCTGGCAGTAGGTGTAGTGGGGGGTCGATGGTTATGGCCGGCGGACCCTATCATCGACCGGCAGGTGGTGACAGTGTACTACGAAAAGCCTCAATCCGGGCCGAGCACCTACCACTCGGTAACGGTGCGGGTCCCCAATCTGGTGTTTGCTCCGGTCGATACGGTGACAGTGACGGAAACCAAGATCGTAAAAGTGGGTCCGGATAGCACTGAATTACAGGTAGCTGTAGAGACGCGACCGTACTCAGGCCCGGATTGGTCGGCGCAGGTGAGCGGCCCGGCCATCGGAGACCTCCACCCGCAGTTGGATTGGATGAAGGTAAATCAACAGACGCAGGTCGTGCAAGGCCCGATTCGAAAAACCCGGTGGGGGATAGGAGTGCAGGCAGGGTACGGCGCGGTACTCAAGCAGGATGTGAGGCTGTACCCCTATATTGGAGTAGGCGTATCTTACAATATAATCAGGTGGTAATGAAACAGCAGGAGGAAGAATACAACTATGGCTGGAAAGTCATAGAAGCGGAGTTTCACCGTAGAGCCGACGAGCTGTTTGATTTTCAGTTCAGGCGAAGATTGGAATTTGGAACCGACGTGGCGGATGAATACAAATATACCTCCACCAATAAGAACTATAAAAAAAGAAACGATGAAAAAGTGGACTTTGATTGCCCTGATCGGGGCCGCGATAGTGCTGATCGCATTGTCGCTTATCAGTAAGACGATGGGTTACGTTATCGTAGCCGCAATGGCCGCAGTATTTGTGGCGTATGGTCTCTTGTGGGCCTACACCAAGTACTGGCCGAGATCGTCGAAATAACAAAGGAAAATAGGGCCATTTGGCCCTATTTTTACATATATGCTCGAATAACCGATCAAGGGTACGTGTTTTTACCGTCGTACGTCACGAAAGAATACGAGCTTACCATCCACACTCCGTCTACGATCAGGATGGTTTGAGATGGAATATTTATAAGATAAGTTGTGGTGTTGTTGGGCTGAGTAAGGGTCAGCGAAAGACCAAAATTGGTCTTGTTGCTCACCACAATTTTGATAGGCGCCCCCTCGGAGGACGGGGGTGTTTCCGTGGTAATGGTTATGTTGCGGGCCTGATCCGATGCTTCGATCACCAGCCATGCCCACGGAGTAGCGTGAATGGTGGTGTCTGCAATCGTAGGCCGGTAAGAGGGTATATAGGGCATGCCGACAGTAAATGCCATCTTACTGCTGGTCACGGAGCCGGGCGCCAAAATGGAGCTGGTCACGGAGCCGGGCGCCATCTTGGGGGTAGTGATGGCGGAATCGGCTACTGCCTGCGTCTGCACGATGTTTGCAGGCAGGTTGTTGTCGATGTAGTCCCAGCGCCACAAGGTGCTGATGGATTTTACGTAGGCGATCCATGCCGTGGTTCCCATCACTCCCGTAACCGCGCCGTCCACGATCTCCCACAGACCAGTTGCGGCTTCGTAGTCGGTCGATGTTCCCGTTTGCTTGGCCGTAGTGACCATGAGGGAATAGACGATGTTCTGGTAGTACGATTGCCCCGTGGACGAGGTTCGGGGTTCTGCCGTGTCGTTCTGGGCTTTGGCATACAGATAGCTGCCCTTCGGGATAGAAAGGGTATCACCGTTCGGAGTCGGGAAAAACTTGCCGTACATCAGCACGCCGCCGCCCTTGTTGATTCGCAGGGAGGTGTTTTGAGGGCCTATCACTCCCTTCAAAATGCAGTAGGGAATCGGGCACGGCCACGCGCCCATCATGCCGAAGATGGTGTCGGCCATCGCGGCAAGGTCCGAGACGAACACCCGGTTGCCGTTCGAAGTGGCTATGAATTTCTTGATTGTTGCCATGTTGGTTAACCGTTAAATTCGGTGATTTTTTTCTTGTCGTCTACGCGGTAGAGATCGACATGCACCCAAGAGGTGTCTTTCTCCAGCCGGATAGGATAGGGAAGTTTGGATGCGTTTTTTTTGAGGATTTCCCGCACGTTGTGAGAGGGGATGGTAGTGGAGAAGTCGAACCCCTGCGCGAGCATATGAGCCGAGACATACAGCAAGCCGGAGCGGGTTTTCGACGCCACCAGATCGCAGATGTTGCATCGCAGGCCCCGCTGGCTGTACTGACCGCCGCCCACCCAGTTGTTGATGGTCATGGGAAGGCCGAGGATGTTGCGGATGGCCACGAGCGTTTCGAGAAATTCATTGGAGAAATACCTCCATGCCTTCTCGCCGTCGCGCTGGTAGACATGAGGACATACCAGCTCTGTTATCTTGAAGTTTTTCTGAACTTCGGCAAGCAATTCTGATCTTTTCATATCGTTACTTTTTGATTAAGTCCTCCATGTCTTTGGCCACGTCCTCGTCCCAGCGCTTCGCCTTGTTGATGGTGAACTGCCGCAGCCACAAGAACAGCTTCGAGCCGGAGAGATAGGCCGCGTTTTCGCAAAAGGACCACAGCTCCGTAAAACATACCATCGCGCAGAGAATATTGGGAAGCCGGTCGGCGCCGAAGTCCCCGCCCAGCACGTCATTCCCGATGACATACAATCCGGCGACCGCCATTGTGCAGAAGCCAAATTTGTAGATCGTGCGCCACGCCGCGTCGGAGTAGAAGCACCAGCGCTTCCCAGCGGCGGTCACCCGTTTGTAGGATGCCAGACAGCCGGTGACGAAGTCCGTCATGATGAAACATACCATCACAAGGACCAGCGGCCCGATGGGAGCGAAGTAGCCGACGAATCCCAACCACCAGTTGTTACCGATGGTTTTCACGTAAGGCAGAATCGTGTCTTTGAGGATAGAGGCGAGATACATGGGAGTTTAATTTACAACTATTGAATATTGGATTCCATAGGCCACAAGAGCGTTCAGGTCTGCGATAAAGTCCGGATAGACGTCCGCGTTTTTAAGCCCGGCGGGGATGGTCACGACCGGGGCATTCGCCGTGCTACCGTATTGGTAGAACTCCACGCCCTTCGACATGTCGGCCGAATAGGGGAACATCAGGGTGCCCAGCGACATATCGGAGCTGTACGGGAACATGAAGGTGTCGAAAACGGGGGCCGTGGTGACGGTTATCTCCCCGAAGTCGCCGTAGTAGGCATTCAGGTAGGCTTGGATGGAAATACAGCTGCCGTCGTTGGCCGCCAACGCATAGTATTTCTTGCACCACGCCTCGTATGATTCGATCTTCGGGAACAGCGGCGCCAGACAGCAAAACAGGAACTTGTAGAACACGTTCAGCGTCGGACTTGAGTCGTGGTTGAGCGCATACTGCGGACGCAGGATGTTGAACAAAAGCCACGGTATGGATAGATGTCGAAGCATTACCGGATGGGATTAAATACTACGATGTCAGTCAGGTTTTGCAGTGCCGCGCTGAAATTGAAGTAGCCGGATGCCGGCGTCAGAATGCCGTTGGTAGGCTCGGCGCCGTCGCAGGTGATGCCCACGAAGTATGCGTCGCGCACGCCCGGAACGCCGGCGAGGGCGGTTTCGATGTCGTTCACAAACACCGGGGAGTCGCCGAGCAGGGTTCCTTGCGTGGTGATAAGGATTTCCTTCACGCTGTTCTTGATCTGGGACAGCGAGTAGGTGTCCAGATAGCGGATGAAGAGCTGGGTGGTGGTTATGATGCTGGGAGTCGGCGACGAGATCATCATGCTGATGCCGAATGCCGATTTGGCCGTCATGTAGTTTGAAAACTCCGCCAGCTGCTCGGCCGTGAGGGCCACGTTGTTGCCGTTCGCATCCTGCGTGCAGACGTGCATGTTGATGACGTTTTTCTGCGCATCCACGCGAATGGCCACCTGCTTGATGATCTGCTTGGCCGGATCGACCGTTTCGTAGCCGTAGGCGTACTTGGACGGATCGACGACCACCAAGTTGTCGCCGGTTTGGAACGCCAGCGCCGTGTCGATGTAGTACTGCTTCCCCATGACTCGCAACGTTCGGGCGGCCGTCTCGATCACAACCTCCGAATTGGACTGATTCAGGAGAACAGTATTGATGGTCTCGGCGAATACCGCGGCCAGCCGGCGCCAGATGGCTGAATTGCTGGTGCTCGTGAGCGACGAGATGGTTTTGCCGATGTTGGCTACTATTTGTTCATAAGTGGTCATAAAGATTTCATTAAATTAAGGTACGTACGTGAAATCCAGAATAGGCATGATGGAGCCGCGCATGGTGTTGAACTCGATCGCCGGCGCCGTCATGACGTAGTTTTCGATTGCTACGGACAGCGTGAGGGTGCATCCATCCTCGGCGAGCGCCGATAGAGATATGCCATGCTGGGTCTCCAGCTTTTGTTGCATGTCAATCCACAGATCACTTCCGGAGGATAGATAATACGACCAACCCAGCTCGGTGATTTGGAGGGTTATTTCAACCGCATCCGCAACGTCCTCGGAGCCTACGACCTCAAAGTCCCCCAGCGACGGGATATGGACGTTGTAGGTGGGCTGGAAATAGGAGTTGATAATGCCCGGCGTAAGGTCGTTATTCGGCGCGAATACGGGGTAGATCGACGGCAGGTTGTCGCCGTAGCCGGCATTGTAGTAGGTTTCGTAGATGGCCCCTTCCGTCGGCGCCGCAACGTTATCTCCCAGCGCCATCGAACCGCCTATTACAGCATCGTTCTCGGAATAGAACACCACGTACAGTCCGGCCACGCTGGTGATGGCGGTCGGAAGCGGCAGGTCTATGACGAGCCGATTCGACGTGTCTTTTTCCACGACGTTGTGACCGAGAATTTCGCCGTTAAGGTACACTACACCCACCATCGTAGTGGGATCGGCCACTATCTGGGCCATCATCGGCCAACAGCGAAGCTTCACGTTGTTTTCCGTTTTCGGAGGCCCTCCCCACGCTTCCGGAATGTTGGCATAGTCGGCGAAGGTGGGGGAATCTGAGAAGCAGTGATCGTACGTCTGCGGAACTGTAAAGCCAAGTTCAGCGGTTCGTTCCCAAAGATGAACTTTCTGCCCGTTAACCACGGTGTAGGGAGATTCGTTGGTGACGCCCGGCAGTTTCCTAAATAAGTAGGCGAAATAGTAAGCTTTCTTACAGTCGTCAAAGATGTTAACAGGAGGGTTGAGAAGATCGCACTCAGTGAAAGTAGAATTCAATATTGTAATGCCGGTACACCCCTTGAATATGTCAGTGACGTCGGTAAGGCGCCTACAAACAGCCAAGCAATAAGCCGTAGTATTTGCCAGCGGGCAGTTCTGGAAGGCGCCAACTGCGGATATGGCGCCCGAATTATAAAATACTCGACTGATATTTCGAAGTTCGGGGCAGTCAGCAAACAAATAGTCCACGTTTTGGATTCGATAATCAAATTCAAAACACGATGCGGCGTCAACCAACCGGGGGCATCCTCTGAACATCTGGGGCGGTATGGAAGTAAGACGCCAGCAATTCATAAACATGGCATTGCAGTCTTTGATATTCGGTTTTCCCGCGAACGACCCTACCACTTCCGTCAGATATATGCACTTGTAAAAGCCATTATTCCACCTTCCGGATGGGCATGCCGCGTCGGCATTGGTAAGGTCTACCTTAATGAGCGCCTCTTTGAATACCTCAAGGCCAGAATCTTGCAAGACATTACCGAAATGTTGGCTTGTGCCCAGAAACGTCACCACGACTTCCCCGGTGGTTCCGGCGGCGTAGTTGTGACCAAACAGACCATCGGTTTTGATGTACTCCACGGGTGTTCCGTCGCCCCAGTTCACATAACCTTCGTTGTTCTTATCCGCATTCAGGGAAAGGTATTTGCCCGCGATCTTCGATCCGTCAAAGGTGTAGATGATGGAGCCGACATCGCCCAGCATAAATTCCAGCTGTTCCATCTGCATGCTCAGGTTGTCGAAAGGCAGGGATGCACTGTTGAACGGCCGGGCGTCGGCCACCGATACGGCTTCGCTGTTGTATACCACGTCCGGCACCTCGATGATGCGACCTGCCTCCAGCTGCGGGGTATAGGTGTCGAAGCCGTTGGCGTTCATTATGTCGTTGATGGCACGCAGTGATCCGGTCGTGTTGTAGCACACGTCCATCAGCGTATCACCGGATTTTACTTTGTAAGTTGCCATACTCTAATCAGCTTGCATTACGATGGATGTTGCGAAGTATACGTCGTCGCTCCCGGCTTGGATATTCCAAAACGGCGAGTAGGTGAGATGATACCCGGTTTTGGCGGCCTGAACGTTGATGGTCACCTGCTTGAGCGACGCATTATCGCCGTTCCAGATGTATATATCATGATGGCCTGCCGCGGAATCATCCGGAATTTCCCCCACCGAGGTGGGTGACAACCAATCCGACTGCGTGCCGTCGGGCAACGTGTAGTTGATCTTGATGTCAACATCCGACAAATACCCGAAATTGCCACCGCCTACTTGCACGGCTATGCGCACCTCGATATTGCGTTGTGTTTTGTCCGGCGGCGGGGGTGTGGAAATGATAAGATCGGGATCGGGTTCTGCGACGGGGTATTGGGCATCTACCGAGACGCTGTATTCGCCGAAGTTCTCGCCCTCGGTGATGCGGATGTCGCAGTAGTCGGCGCCGTCCTTTATAACCTGCCGCTTGGCAGTGGCGGCCAGCATGGAGACGTAATCGGGCCGCGCGTTCAGGGCGAAGGTTTCGAACCCCACGCCGAACTGAGGTTGCAGGATGTTGACGGGGTTTTTCAGCAACATGAGCGTGGCGTTCTGAATCGACGGATCGACCACAACGGCAAAATCGCCGTTGGAGGTGCCGATGTCGTTGTTTTTCAGATCGAAAATAATGTCGCTCATTACTGTTGCACTTTGTCGTTCGTATAATCCTCCGCCTTGAAAGGCGATACGCTTTCCAAAGGGGGCGCCGTAGCTCCTTCGCCGGCCTCCGCAGACCATGTATAGGCGTGTGTATGGCTGTTGAACGCCGACACGAAGGTATTCATGGCATTGGTTATGGCGTCCGGGATCACCATGCCGCCGATTGCGCCACCGTTCATGGTGACCGTATCGCCGGAAATGGTGAGGGAGCCGCCCCCGTCTTTCGACAAATATATGGATTCTTTGTCGATTTTGCAAAAATATCCGCCTACCGACGCTTCGATCTTGTCTACGCGCGTGAAGCTTACCACGAAAGCGTTCTCTGGCTGTTGGTAGGGCATGCCGAGGATCACCGCGGAGTTTACGGCGGGATAAAAAATAACGCTCGCATCCCCGCCGATGACATTGGATAGGCTTATGTCCGGGATTACCAGTCCAGCATCACCAATGCGAACGTTAATTGTTTTGGTCTCTTCATCCACTGAATCGACGTTGCCGTAGAGGATGGACGGCTGGTTCACGCCGTCCAGCAGACGGCGCAGGTCCTTGCCGAAGTCCTCCATACTGCGTATGAATTGTCCTTGATTCATCAGTTCGCCAGATAAAGAAATGTCTTGTTTGTAACCGTCAGTATCTGCCGGTAGCCTTTGCCTTTTCCGCACGTCAACTTGCGGCCGATGACGTAATAGCCGCCGCTCAGGGACTTGAAAATGGTATCATTGAAATTCACGTAGTCGTAGAGCCGAACAAGGGGGTACAGCAACGTGGTGATGGTGCCCTTGTTGCGCTGAGCGCGAAGGCCGGCCAGCACCGACAGCGCCGTGGTGTTCATCTGCTGAGCATTGCGGCCCGGCGTGAAGGGAAGGTCGTACACAAGGCCGTTTTCCGCCCCTTTCTCGATGGTTTTCATGGTTCCGTCCTCCAGATACCGGACGATGACGCGGAAATTCTGGAACATCATGTCCGAGGGCACGATGTCGCGGGCTATCACGTTTACCGACGTGTCCAGCTCCACGGTGGGGGATTCGGATTCCGAGATTCCGAGTCCGCAGTATACCCGCGCCTTGTCGCTCTCGATGCGGACATTGCCGTAGAGTTTATACATGCCGACGATCACCCGCTCCAGTACATCGTATGGCGACACTCCGGTGGCGGGTTTGAGCACAAAATCGCTCTGCATGGATTTGGGGTCCGGCAACAGAGACGGATAGGCATATGTCAGCTTGTTGTCCTTGCGGTACTTCGCAAACGCCGCGTTGGCCGTGTCGCACATCTGTTGCAAAAGCGAGGATAGGGGAGTGGCTTTGGGCCACGACTGCGTAACCGTGCCGAATCGAAGCATAAATGCCGCATCCTCGCACTTTATTACCGTCGGGAACCCTCCGATAACATCCCGGATGAATCCGTCAAATTCAAGGCGCTTTTCGAACTTCTGGCCGATGACGGCGTTGTCGTAATACCATGCGTACACCTGAATGCGGGCGCCGGTCTTGATATTCCAGTCGTCCGGGTTGATGCGAACGTAGGTGGTCGTGTTTTTCCCCACCCGCTGAACGGCGATGGTGCTTCCGCGCCCCACCTCCTTCGCGGCCTTCGCGGCTATGGTGTAGAAAGGCATCTCGATGGATGCGGTTCCTACGATGTTCTCGCGCGTTTCGTCGGATTCGAAGGATTGGAACTGGCCGATGCTCTTCCCCTCAACGAAAACCTCGTTTCCGCAGATCAGATAGTTTCCAGTTATGTTTCGGACGGCCATGTTATTTCACGGTTGTGGGCACGGATTGCGAATCCTGCGTGTTGGCGGAATTGGTGTAGAGAAGCGGATCGGCGATGTTCACCTCTTGCAATACCAAGTTGATGGAACCGAAGGTGTCGCCCTGCATAGGCGAGAAGCGGTAGGACTTGATGAACGCCCAGCCGATTCCTATTTCATCATTAAGCACCGTGTTCTCGATGGCAAAAACCTCGTCGTTCTCGTAGAGTTCATCCAGAAACCGCGTCAGCTTGTATACCGGCGTGGGGTCCCCGCCGCGGGCATTGCGGCGCCGGATGGTGGTGGCCGACATATCCTCTACCTCCTGCGCTTCCCGGCGCTGGATGTTGAAAGACACCGATACCACCTTCGGGCCTTTGGCCACCCGCTGAACGATGTTGATTCCGTCCACCAGCTGGGATTCGTCGGTTATTTTCTGAGCCGACACCGAGAAGTTGAGCGAAAGCGGCGCATAGTAATCGCCGCACACGAATATCGCGTCGGCGATGGGATCATCCGTCAGGCCGGAAAGGGCGTCGCTGATTCGCTGGGCATCGTCTTCATGCGTGGACGTGGAATACTCTTGGGTGGAAAGCGGCGCCGGAGACATTTCCGGGGTGTTGTCGCCGGTGCGTATCTTGCCGCCGGGGCTTTCGATCAGCACACGAACAATACCCGCCTGCGAGAGCACGATTTTTCGGGCGTTCAACACCGCATCTGCGGCGTCGAGCACCTGATCCTTCGCCCGCTGGTATATCTGCTCCGGGGAGCTGGCGGCCTGCTGGAGATGGGTGGCGGCTTGGGTGAAGGTGTCCTGCGTATTTTGATGGTCTCTGGTATTCATTACATTGCACCGGTTGCGTTGTTGAGTGCGACTTGCAAGCCGCGCATGATGTTGTCGTATAAGGCCCCCTGAAGCTGAGCGCCCAAGTCGGCGCCGTCGTTCACGTTGTCGATGCTGATAGGCATGCTGACGATCTCCCGATTGAAGTTGATAATCAGGGATCGGGCACCTTTGGTGATGTCGGAAAGCCCGTCTGAGGCCGAGAAGTTGGCGCCATTACCATTCAATCCGGCGGCGGGATTGAGTTGATTGAAGAGTTTACCGTAGTCTATGTCCCAATAGGTGCTGCCGTCCACCGTCTGCACGGGTTTGAGAACCATTCCGGGATTTTGCAAGAAATTTTTGGAGTTGGCTCGAAATTCTCGGATGGCAGCCGCTCTTTGGGATGCAGTCGGAGTGAATCCGGCTTTTGGGTAAGGAACGCCCCCTATCATCTCTGCGGAACCAGCGCGCTGAGCCGCCAGTGAAGAGATAATGTAGGAGCTGTCTCGTGTTACCAAATCCCGGAACGCCGAGCGCTGGCGGGCCGCATACAGACTGTCAGAATTTATCACGGGGTACTTGTTGCCCTGAGCATCATAGTAAAACCGATCCCCGAATGAAAATGCCTTTCTGACAGCGCCTCCAGCTGCCGGAACCCACTTTTCGTCTACATTAAACTTGTCGGCATGCCCAAAGGGGACCGATCGGCCAACCCAACCCAAGAAAGACATGATACCGCCGAATATTTTGGTGAGACCCGAAATAGCGCTTTCTACATCGGCCATCATTGTTCCTATCTTCTCCGGAGAGATAAAATCCGCCAACTTGGGAATGTATTGGTTGGCAACTATGGCCAGCTTGTCGTAGAAAATTCCCAACGACTGGGATATTTTGGGCCAAAACTCCGCATTATCCTGCACTATCTTGATGAATGCGTTCTCCTTATACAGTTGAGCCATACCTCGCGCCTTCATGAACGGATTCGATTCGATCATGCGGTCGAACTCGTTCAGGACGTTCAGCAACTCGGATTTGTCTTTCAGATAGGAGAAAACATCCCCTGATACGTTCTTTCGCGCCATCGACTGCTGGGCGATCTTGCCGATGATAGGCGCCGCCTGAATAAGCTCCCGAAGGTCGCGCGCAGAGGGCGTAGGCTGACCCAACAACTGCTGGAGGTTGATGTTGACTCGCTCGAATGGAACTCCACCCACATGGGCTATTTTGCCTGCCTGCATGGCTATGCGGGTGGCCTCTTCCCGACTTAACGTTCGATTTCCTACATTCAAGCCGGTAAACATGTTCATGGAGTTGAGCAGACCCGTGCGGCTGAATCCATACTCTGCCGCTAAGCGCCCCGCTTCCTGAAAGGATTTTTCATAGGCCGCTCCCAACCCTTTACGGGCCATTTCGAACTGCATGACACTCGATCCGGCTTCGATCAGATTCTGGTTGTTGAGCAGATTATTACCAAATCGCAACGCCGATCCGCGCAGGAGAATATTCATACCCTTCACTGCAATAGCGGCACCCCCTATCAGGGTGAGGTAGGGAGCAATGGCGCCAAGAGGTTTTATGGCTCCGGCCGCTATTCTTCCGACAGATGCGATGACTGACCCGAAGTTGGAAAGATTGCGAAGTGCGCCCGGCAGACTGGTTAAATTGCCCAAGAAGGCGCGCTTAAAAACATCCGACCGATGATACAACCGGTTAACATTGCTCAGAAAACCTTCGTTGGACATCCCCGGCGTCTGGGCAAAGCGACGGGATAATGCCTGATAGTAGGCTCGCTGAGCCGGTGGGATATTCGAGTAGCTTCCGCCACCTGAGCCGGTCATACTCCCGCCGCGGGCGCCGCCGGGTCCTCTTTCGAGGTCTCGGATGCGCCGCTCGGCTTTCGAGAGCTGAGAATCGTCTACGTTGATGTTGAGCTTTATTTGATAGGTCTGCCCGTCCATATCATTTCTTGGCTTTGAATGGCGCGTAGATGATGTTGTCGATCACCCACATGGCCATGTCGGAATATTTGTCGATGTCCGCGGCCGACAACCGGGTTTCGAGAGTGGTTATCGGTTCGTGAAACACATACGAAATAAAGGCTTTTTTCAGCAGGAAGGGGTCGTTCCTGCCGTACTCCTTTATTCGTTCGTGGAGGCTGGGTTCTCGGCGGTTCCGAGAAGCCCCATCACCACACCCCAGCGCGATAAAAAACGCTCGATGTCCTTTTGAACCGGATCGGATCCGTAAAGGTCGATGCAGGCCATAACGTCGTTCACGATGGCCTTGCGCTGTTTGTCGTCTACGATCATCATTTCGCAGAACTTGGTGGCGATAGGCGCCAGCTGCTCAAGATCGCCGGATGCGCCGTGCATCAGCAGCTGGGTGGCAAAATTGGTGTGCGCCGCGGAGGTTCGGGAGAGCATACCTACTTCTACATCTTCCTCAACCTCCTGCTCGATCACCTGAGCCTTAGGGGCTACGCTTCGCTTGAAATACCGCAAGCGGACGGTATAATTCTGAATAATTGTTTGTCCGGACATAATTTTGAGTAAAAATAGCAGGGGCGATTCTCACCGCCCCTGCCGGGTTAAAGCGGTAAAACTGAACGGGTAATACCTATTCCCTGAATTGCGAGGGAAGTGTTGATTTCAGGGCTGTTTCGGTCCACCGAAAAGTCGTCGGACGAAATAGCGCAGGAATCCAGAGAGTAGATGATCGTGCGGGGGACGATCAGGCCGGTCATTTCGAGGGTCCAGCCGATGGAGAAGTTCCCCAAGTCGGTGAGCGATGAAATGAAGCCGGTAGTTATCGACGCATTGATGGCGTCGAGGATAGTCTCGTACTCACCGGTCTGGAGGGACATATTGCCCGTAAATCGTTTGTTGATTACTTTCTTGGCAATAGGTTCCAACCGGCCGATGGCGAAGATTTCCTGAACGTCCTGCGTCCGGGAGATGGAGAGCTGGACACCGGTTACGATGTCGAACATCTGGCCGCGATGGGTGATGTTCATTTTAGCTTCCGCGCTGGAGATGATATAGGGTTCGTACATAGTCGTTGATTTTTACGAAAGTGCTGATACGTACAGAACACCTACCTTCACCCAGTCTACGTTGGGCGACGGCAGAATTTCGATGGACACCAGAATCGTTCGCGTGGACACGAAATTGTTGTCCTGAGCGGCCACCGTCACGCGAATGCCGGAGCACTGGCGCTGACTGATGCGGGGCTGGCAGTAGAGATTGTAGAAGTTGTTCTCGATCTGCGTGGCGTAGGTCCTGCTCAGATCGCCTTTGGCGTCAACAGGGGCCTGCGTGTTCAGAATCTGCGAGAAGAACTCCTGCGCATCGTCGCACACGGCGTTCCCAAGCCGAACGAACTCCAGCCGCGACAACGCCTTCGTCGGGTCGTTGCAGGTGGCGCCGTCGTTGTAGAAGATGCCGGTGGGATAGGGCCGGTGAAAGAGATACTGACCTTTGCCCAGCGCGTCGATGATTGAGGGGTCTACCTCCGTCACGCTTACGACGGTTTCGGGGTCGTTGAAGAACGCTTTCTGCGCCACGGCCGCGCGTTCGTGCGAGCCGATGGATTCAGCGACCGAGATAGCCGACAGAATACCGATGGCTTCTCCCACATCCTTGATGGGGGTGTAGGCCGTGATGTTGCCTTGCTTGTCCACCGTAGTTTTGTAGAGCGTGGTGGTAGGCATGTACGCTACCGACGGCGTCGCGTAGGTGGAGAGGTTGGTGATGTTGGAGGCCGAAGTTGCCTGCGCCCCATCGACGTTGGACGTATAAACGTTCACGAAGCGGATGCCCTCGGCGAACATTGCATTCTGAATGGTCTCGATGGCCTTTACAACGGTCGGAGTGGTCGTGGGGACCCACCCTGTGGCATCGTCGTTGGCCTGCGAGCACCAGCCGATAATGCGGGGGCGGTTGTCGTAGTTGGCCTCCAGCGTCAAGCGGATTTGGCGCTTGATGTTCGCCGCATTGGTCGTAACGAAATCACCCTTTTCGCCGGTCGCCAAGATCAGCCACAGATAGGTTCCGCTTCCGGCTTTGGCGTAGAACTGCGTCACCATTCCCAACAGGTGGGGATCGTTGTTGAGCAGTTTGGCGTCAGGAGCATCGGATGCGGCCCAAGCGGTGTAGGAATCCAGACTCGTGATAAGTGTGGGTTTCCCGCTCACCGATCCGGACGAGACTTTGATACCGTACACCAGCGCCGCATTGCCCACGGAGGGCTGACGGCGGCTGAGTGTGGTATCTTTCAGCTCGATGTTAATTCCAGTTTGAGCCATGTTAATGGTAATTTATGCTTATTGAGCGGATTCTTCTTCCTTCTGCGGAACGTCGTCGGCAGCGCTTTCCGGTTCCGGTTCCGGTTCCGGATCGGGCGCCGGCGCAGGCTGGGGATCGGGTGCGGCAGATGCCTTCCCTTTCTTTCGATCCGGCGCCTTCTTGGCTTCTTCCTTCGGCGCCTTCTTGGCTTCTTCCTTCGGCGCCTTCTTGGCCGCAAGAGCGGCGGCGGCGGCGGCGAGGTCCATAGGCTGGGGCGTTTCCTTCGTCTGAACCGGTTCGGGCACCTTGCTCTCTACCGTAACCATCAGGTCGTTCAGCTCGTCTTCGTTGGTGGGGCACGTCGCTGGGGTGATGGTTGCGTAGCGCACGATCCGGCGGAGCTTCATGAAGTCCCGGCATCGGGTCACGGCCGACTGTTCGTCGCGGTAGGTGTTGGCGTCGCTGGTCACGTAGATCGTGCCGTACGCCATAGCCGCGGCCATAAGGTTGATGAAATACTGCTCAGAATAAACGGGTTTCGTGGACATAATTTTGTGATTTTAAAGTTGTTGGTTATCCCCACTGCCGGGGGGGGGCAGTGGGGAGTTGATTTTAGCCTTGGGCCTGCTTTGCGGGGGCGATCACGCCGATGCCAAGTCCGCCCTTACGTGCAGCGCCGGCACCCAGACGCATATCCATCGACATGCGCCAGCCGTAGTTCGACGGGTCGGTGACCATATGGACGTTGGTCCGTCCGATGGCGATGATGGCCTCCGAGGGGATGAACGCCAGCGCCGATCCGTACGCCGTAGCCGGGATGACAGGCGGCGTGTAGGCGGGAATGGCGCCCGTTTCGTCGGTGATCTTGCCGTCCAGATACAGTTCCGGGTCGATGATCTTGCTGGCGGCGCTGTCATACAGCGTCGTGATCGAACGAGGACGGAATGCGAAGCCTGCGTACTCTCCGAACATCGGGCGCATGCTTCCGGCGTTCTTGGTCAGCAGGTTCGTGAGCGTGGCGTTCGACTGGAGCTGTTCGTGCATGACGGCCGGCATCACCATTTCGGCGGCGAAGGTCTCCATGACGTAGTTCTGGTTGACGAACGCCGTCTGCATGGCGAGGAAGTCGGCCGGGGCGATCTCTTTCAGCGTTCCGGTTGCCGTCGGGTTAGCCGGGAAGGCGTTAGTTGCCGAGTACGTTTTCTCGCCCGTGGTCAGGCGCGTAACGCTGGCGTCCTCCGACAGCTTCTGGATGATGTAGTTGTGGGCCTTCGACGACAGCCAGCGCAGGGCCTCCGAAGTGCCGAGTGCCACATCGTCGTACGCCAGCAGATCGGTGTTGGCCTGCTGCCAAACGATGTTTTCGAGGGCGAAGAGGTGCATGATGATGCCCACGGGATCATCGTCGTAGAGCGACGGAGACACGTTGACCGGGGCGCGCTTGCCGAAGTACACCTTCGGCTTGATGGCCGAGTTGATCCAGATGATGCCGGCCACATCCTCGGCGCTGAGACGCGAAATGCGGTCTGCCCACGAATCGTCCGGGAAGAGTTCGCGGAAGATCATCGTGGACCACTCGATTTTGGCCAAGTCGGGCGTCGTTTCGATGAAGTTCATCGAGTTGAGACCCGATGCGAACTGTTCGAGACGGTTCAGGGCCTCGTCAGCCGTACCGGTGGGACGGCCGTCGATGTCGAAGTTCATGCCCCCGACAGCGGCGCGGAAGCCGCGGTCTTTGGCGGCGAAATAGGCGAACTCGCGCAGGAGGTTCATGCGCGAATCCTGAGCGGCTTCGTTAGGGTTCATTTTCCCTACTGCCGCCGAGAATCGCACGGCTTCGGAGAATCGGTCTTTGCCGGCGTTGTCACGAAGATACTCGTGGATGGTTTTTCTTTCCATAGCGGAACTGAATTGAACGTTGGTTTTACTTGATTTTTCAACCGTATCCTCCACATTCAGGATGCGGGCGGCAGGTTTGGGTTGCTCGGTCGTCGATGATGCGAAATTCTCGCCGCGCTCTTCGCGGCCGTCGTCATCGTCATCATCCTCTTCTTTCTTTTCGGCGTCGCGCACTTCCTCGGCGGCCTTGCGGTCCTCTTCGGCCATGTCGCTGTCCGCCTTTGCGGCTTCGGCTCCCCGAATGCCGATCAGGCGCAGGAACTCGCTAAACGCTCTGAGGGCGCCTTCGCGCGCTCCTTCGAATTTCTCGGTTTCGGAAGCCGTGCCGGCGTCAGCCGCTTCCGCAGGCTGGGCCGCGGCCGCGAACTGCTCCTGAGCCTGCTCCTGCGGGGCTTCCGAACCCTTCGCTTCGGCAGTTTTCTCCACCTCGGCGGTCTGGTTCTCTTCTTTCATCTTGTTGAGATATTTGGTTAATGATTCGGTGTAGCCGGAGGTCAGGGATTCCAGCTCTTCGGCCTCCACAGCGCAGAATCCTACGCGCAGTGCCGGTTCGGCGCCCTCCACCTCGTCCACAGCGTTGGCATTCGAGGGAAGCGAGAGAAGGGATATTTCGTACACATCGAAGCGCGTGGCGTACTTGATGCCGTCGCGCAGTGTGTAGTATATTTTGCCGGAGAGAGAGACGGCCCGGAGCGTACCGGCAAGGTACTGATCGCGCCGCTGCCGGGATTGCTCCGTCACTCCGTCAAATCGCAATTCTCCATACCAATCCCCGTCCTCTCCCCGGCGTATGTTCACCACGTTGCCGATAGGCTCACGGGGGTTGTGGTCCCAGAGCAGGATGGGATTTTTCTTGTAGCGGTCCCAGTTGATACCGTCGTTCAGAACGACATAATCCTTGTCGTTGAGCGATTCATCACTGAGCTTCTGCCGTTTGATCTTCAATTCCATAATCAAGTTGTTACGATGGGCAACTCCGTGGTCAGGTCCTGATCCGTTCCGGTGAACCCTTTGATTTTTACCTTTTCGACCTCTTCCGTCGGCCGGCTCTCGCGGGCCAGCTCCAGATCGAACACCGTGCTTTCGTACATTACTTCGCACACCATCACTTCGGTGTTGAAGGTATCTTTGGTGGAAATTCGCTGGTAGGTCTTGAAGCCTTGATAGATAGGCCAAAGGTTGTATTTCTGCTGGAGTCCCAGAAAATCACCTGCCGTCTTGGCCTTTTCCACCGCATTGCGGACGCCGTGCCCCAGCGAAATAAGGCTCGCTTGAAACTGCTTGTCAGCGGACCACGAATAATTGGTGAGATCGACAAGCACGCAGAGCTTGATTCTGAGCCGGTCCTTGATGGCTCCGCCTATGAACACGTCGGCGTTGTTGCTGTCCTCTACCCCCACGGCGATGGCCGGGAGGGGGGTATTGACGGTCTGGGTTTCGTCGGATGATATGACGCAGACGGACATTTTATTCGCAATCATGACCTGAGAATTGCGAAGTACCTGAATGATCCTATCTATGATGTCACCGAACATATTTCACGCAAACGTAAGTTATTTTCAGATAAATTCCAAATTCCGGCGAAAAAATTATTTTCGCATGGCCGCATTCACCTCTTTTCGGATCACCTGCATGAACTTGCGGACCGAGCGCCTGCCGATGCCCATATACTGGCGCTGTTTGGGCCGCCGGGGAAGCCATACGCGCTTGGTGGCGCTGGGCGGCTGGCGCAGGGTGGAACCCGTAACAGGCATGCCGGGGCGCCATCCCTCGTTATGCATCTGCGCATAGGAGAGAGGCGATCCGAGCGATACGACCGCGGCGCGGGAAGAGATGCGGTGCACCTTCGGCTGGATGGATCGGAACAGGCGCCCCGTGTATCGGAGCTTTGGGTAGGTCAATTTGTCCTCGTAGCGCCGTTCCGGCCACCGCTCCCTCACATCGTCGTTGCCGTAGGATTCGTTGCGGAAGTTGGTGCGCGTCTCTTCCAGCATAGACGCCCCCAGCTTTGCCGGCAACACCTCGATCAGATGTTGCCGGAGCCGGCGGCAGTCGAGTTCGAAGTCGCGCGCGGTTTTCATTCCATCTCGGTTTTCTCGGTTACCTTTTCGGTCTGATCCTCCTTCTTACGGGGGTTGAACACGCGGCCAATCAGGCTCTGCTTCTCTTCCTCCTTCTTTTCGGCTTCTACGTCTGAGGGGTCGATACCTACGCGCCGGAACGCTTCGGGCTTGAACTTCGACCCCTGCTTGGCCATCATGTTGCCCACGTCCACGAAGGTGCTGATCGGCAGACGGTCGTCGGGAAGTTCGATGATGGGGGCCGATTCGATGGAGGCGTCATCGAACAGCATGGCAAGTTTGTGCTTGGTGTCCTCGCGGTTCATAATCATCAGGGCCATTTCGGCGTCGGCGTTGAGGATGTCCTGATAGATTTCCCAATGTATCTGCGCCAGCTGCTCGGAGTTGGTATTTTTCTCCGTGGAGCCGAGCAGGGTGCCGCCGGTTACCGCCTGCATGATTTCGGAGCGATATTCCACGATGTACTCCTTCATCACGCGGAAGGCGTCGGAACCCGTCTGCGTGTTGATGGGGTTTACCTCGATGGAGTAAAGACTCTTGCCGTTGTTCACCATGTCCTGCACGTAGGGGATCAGGGGAATGGTGAGCATGTCGAGGTTCTGAGCCACGGTCTGGGCCTGCGATTGGGCTTTAGCGTTGTTGGCGTCGTAGCCGATAGTTGTCAGGGGGAACGAGTACCTTTTGCCCAGCACCTGCCAGTCGTTGAACATTTCCACGATGCCGATCATGGCGCGGGATATGGATTGCAGAAGGCCGAGCTTGAAATCCTGATCGCTTTCCGGCTGGAAGAAGAAGAGGTTATCGTAGTCCGCGGCGTTGATGACCTGATAGTATTCGAAGGTCTGGAAACGCAGGGCTTCGTTGAAGATGTCGATGTTGCGCAGGGGGAAGTCTACCACCTTGCGCTTTTCGGGGTTGATGGCTACCATCTTGCATCCGTAGAACTGCGACAGGAGGATGTATCGGATAAACCGTTTGAACCACCACGAGTTGCGGATGTATTTCTCCGTCAGCCGGGAGTTCTCGCGGCCGTTGCGGCCGAACACGAAGTTGCGCTTATAGATGGGTATGAGGCGCTTGTTGATCTGCGAGACCAAGAACGGCGACGACTGCATGCACCACGAGTAGAGGGTGTCCAGCAGGGACATGTCCGAGTACTGGATGGCCATGTCCACGGCGCGCCGCCACAGCGCCGGCGTCCACTCCCGGCGGTAGTTGTTGAACAGATACCGGGATTCGATATTGCCGGTGCCGATCTGCTGGGGCACCTGATAGGGATTGATTTTCGGGAAATGGAATTTTGCCATGATTATCCGAGGTATTTGTAACGGGAGGTGATGACTTCCGCGTTGGCGTTCTGGGAATCGGTGCGGTAGGGCGCCGGCTCTTCGAGCGACACCACGCCGCCCTTGAGTTTGATGATGGTCTGGGCGACCTTCTCGTAGGCCGCGGCGAGGGGTTCCGAGTAGTTCAGGCTCGGCGATGCGATGTTATATGCGGTCAGGACCTGCAAAATCCAGCGTATCGTGTCGTCCTTCTTGTTCTCGTCCGGCTCGCCGAGCATGGCCGCCATGTCGAAGATGTTGCCGATGTTGGCCGTAAGCTCTCCCACGGCGGCGCGGTAGGCGTCGGACACGCAGTCCGGGTACATGTTTTTGAACTGCCGGAGCTGTTGGGGCGTGATGTAGATGCCAAGCGCCGATTCGGGGAAGTAGTTCGGCGACATGTCGAGCTGAATGACCGCCGCGGCCCACGCGGCATGGTCCGTGACATCTTCGGTGCATGCGATGTCGATAAAGACGGTTTCGACGTCGGCGAGCCACTCGGCGCCGAGTGTTACCGTCAAGGGAGATCCGGTGGCCATGACGGGTTCCGTCATCTCCCCCGCGGCGGTGCGGCCGAAGACAAACGCCTGATCGGCCTGCGCCTCGAACAGATCGGTGGGCGCCGCGGCGAAGCGCAGATACCCGTCGGGGAATGCCGACGCGGGAAATGATGCGCAGACTTGCGTTGCTACGCCGGGGTCATGCGTTCCGGTCGATGGGTCGTATACGCCCTGAATCCAATTTTGGTTTTTGACTGCTACTGGCATCAGCTTGGAATTTGGGTCAGCGTGCCGCGGCGGTAGAAGAGTACCTGCGCGCCGTCGGTGCGCGACTGTTGGACAATATTGTGGTTGAGGAACGTGACGCCCTTCGCGCAGGCGTCGGGTATGTCGTCCTTGCGGTCCGAGGTCTTGGTGTCGGAGAATCGCACGAACTGGTCGATGATATGCTCGTAGACGCCGCATTTCTGCAATTCGTTGCAAAATACGAATTTTCCGGTATTCACCAGCGGCTCCAGCGTCGATTCGATGCACGAGAACTTGTCGCCGTGGTTGAGCGTGTCCCAGCATATCGGCGCCGTCCATCGGTTGTCGATCTGGAAGCGTTGCAAGGTCTTCTCGAAGTCGAGGGGAAGCTGTTTCTTCTCGATGATAATGCGCGGGGTCATGGGCGCTTTCATGGCCAGCTCGTAGATGTTTTCGAGCATCTGATGGCTCGTGCCCTGCACGGCGCGGCAGTCCCAGAGCCAGATGCGGGTGTCTACGGTCCGCACCAGCGTTACCGTGGCTTTGAAGTCGTTGGTCTCCTTCGACTTGGCCGATGGGTCGGTGTAGATCACGCATTCGACGATCTGGTCGATATGCGGCCGGTAGAGCCACGTGAACTGCCGGAAATACTTTCCGGTGCCGATCTTCGAATACTCGCCGTCGCGGAAGCGGGCGCGGGAGAGGGTCGAGAGTCGGTCCAGCCCCTGAAAATACTGCTTGGACACGAACTGCACGTTGTCGTCTTTGGAGAAGTGCATGGCGTACATCAGCTCCGTGATGGACTCCGAGAGGGGCGATCCGTCCATGTTCTCCTGCTTGAAGAAGCGTTTGTAGGTCCAGTGCAACTCGGTTGTGGGGTTCAGGGCGTAGAGCATGATGTTGGGCACGGGCAACAGCTGCGCCAGACGCGAGTAGAGGGTTTCGATGGCGGCGAAGTCGATCTCCGACACCTCGTCGGCGAAGATATGTCCCCAGTCGGTCGAGAGGATTTTGTCGTAGGTGTCGCCGGCGCCGTCCGCCCCGGCGCGTATCGACGCGAACTGGATGTAGGCGCCGTTGAACAGCGTCAGCACGTTGTCCTTGCCGTTGTACTTGGCGAAGGGCTTTCCGCCGACCATGAGTTTCTGGTATGTTTTCTTGCCGTTCAGGCGGGCTATGGCGTCCAGCACGCGGGGCAGCGTCTGGCGGATCATACCCATGTTGAGCGAGGTGAAGGTCTCGCGCACCACCAGCGAGTTGGCATTGTAGACGATGGCCTGAACGATCATCCAGAAAAGTATCAGGAAAGTCTTGCCGGAGCGGGAGGCGCCGTAAAACAGAATTTCCGTGAATTTTCCGGAGTTGAGCAGGTTATACATTTCTACCTGCTTGGGGTTCAGGGGTATGTCCAGCCGTACTTTCATCAGGTTCTTTCCAGTGAAACGATCACTTCGTCCTTATCGTCGCCGGCGCCGGCCGCCGAGTCTATTTTCTGCTGTTTTTCCTGCATGACGATGGTCTCCTTGGCCAACGCGATGTAGGTTTTCAGCAGGTCCAGTTTCTTTCCGCACTGATATATCAGCTTGTTGTCGGAGGTTCGCATGGTGACGCGGCGCATGACCTCCATGTCCTCCAGCACCCCGACTTTCAGCAGGAACTCCGTTACGGGATTCTTGTCGTCGCCGAAGCGCTTGCGCACGTCCTCCCGAACCTCGGCACGCACCTCCTCCATCAGGGCGGCGCGCTCCTCGGCGTCGCCGCCGGCGGCCGGGGCCGGCGTTCCCGATCTGTTCGCCCACGGATTCGTTCCCATCGCTACTTGAATTTACGGATGTCGCACAAAGGCTTGTCTTGGGCTACGGCGCGAACCAGAGCCATGTAGAGACCCGGCCCGGATGCCGGCAGGTCGGGAGTGATCTCCAGCTCTTCGTTTTCCACCGAGGAGCGGATCGTAACGGTCCCCGTCAGCTCGTCGAGGTCGATGCCGATGACGTTCTGGGAGTTTATGCGCACTGCGGTTGTGGAGTTGGCGATAATCATTGCTTCGGGGTTTAAGTCCGGACAAACTTAGCGAAATTTCCGATAAAATCAAAAAAGAGACCAAAAAGCGCCGGAAAAATTCCGGCGCCGGGTAAAAATCAAAACATTATGCAAACAGGCCGACTGTCAGGCCCAGAGGTTTCGAAAGGCGGCCGGGTACACACCTAAATCTTGGGAAAGGGGGAATGAATCTGAGAAATCACAAAACCGCCCCGGCCGATCGGGTTGCGCGCCCGACATCACAAAGATAGGTATAAATTCCGGATTTCCAAATTTTATCACGTGAGACTTTCAGTCGTCGCCGTAAGCCACCACTCCGAATTGGGAACCGCCGCCGCATCGCCGCCCGGATTCATCCGGTCCAGCGTACACGTCACGGATATGTTGAACAGCTTGATCGGCGCGAAGGTTACGGCGATCGTGTCCGCCGCAATCATCAGCGAATACCCGGAGCATATCAGCGTCTCGCCGCCGGCGGTCGTAAGTATCAGCCCCGGCACGACTCCCTGATCCAGCGTCCGGAAGATAGCGGGAAGATCGACGTTTTCCGCAAGGTTTCGGCTCAGCGCCGCATCATCGTTACCAGCATACTCGGCCGAGCCGGTGAACGAGGCGAAGGCAGTGGGGGGGGGTATGATCTTACGCATGGCTTACTCTGCTGGCGCCCATCGCTGGGAGATTTCAGTGACCAATACGTACCACTTCCCGCCGGCCATAGGCTCGTAACCCTCCGCGGGCGTGTCCTTGAGAGAAATGCGCAGGAAATCGTAGCTCTCCTGCTGAGGCGTCGGCCCCGTCTCGATGATGTACTCCCGCTCCCCGTCAACATCGACGGTCATAATCGAAACACCCTTGAGCTGGATGCAAACCTTCGTCCCGCCGTCGTTGGTGACTACCCCATACACGTCGGGGATATAACCCTCGTCCAGACATTTCAGGATGCACCCGATGTCCGTATGCTTCGCAATGGCCTGATTCCAGCTCAGACCACCCGAAATATCCGCCATAAACGCTCCCGGCGACGACGGCGATTTACGAAGTATATTCATAGAATTACGTTTTGCGCAAATATAAGCAAAATCCCCAAATGTCGCAACATCAGAGATAATAAAGTTTTTTAGGAACAGGTTGCAAAAAACCATCCCCCGCGGATTTCAAGGTCACATAGGGGAAAGGTCATAGCCCCCATAGTCCCAAAAACCTGCGGGAGAAAATATGGAGAGTGTTAGCACGGGACCCCCCCCCGCCCTGTTTACCCTGCGTTCTCGTCCATTCCCTCGCGCTCGCCTTCGGCTCGCGCTCAGGCCCGCCCTGTCCTCCCACCTTCGGCGCACCGGCAGTCAGCCACCCAGCCACCCAGCCCGATCCCACGATCACACCCCAATCCTCCAGCCGCACCCCTCAGAGATCACCCGCCAGCACACACCCGCTCACCCGCTCCCGCCCTCACGCATGCGCACACGCACACGAGCACACCCCCACGCACGCACCCGCATCACACGCATACACTTTCGCGTCACGCGCCCGGACGCCCGCACGTGCCCGCGCTCCTGCGTTGCACACACAGTCAAGGTAATTCATAGGGTAGTGGTATATGTCGAAGGGTAGACCTCCGACCTATGAGGTACGAACCGATGAGGTACTACCGGTGTGGGCGGGGCAGGGAGTGAGGTCGTCGGGGAGGTCGGGCGAGATCGGGGCGGGGGACGCGCGGGGGCAGGTCGGGGCCGCTGCTGCTGGCACTCTCGGATCAGCAAAAAAAAGTTGCGGAAACCGTGCATTTTTCTTTAGAAAATTTTGCAAAGTAAATATTTTTGTGTATATTTGTATAGAGAAAAACACAAAACCAATACAACTATGAACAACTTTGCATTTAACTTGATTGACGCGATCAACCGCGACGGACTCGGTAATGAATCGTGGGGTGTCGTGGAAAATGTAGCCGACACGGTTAACTATTTCGGATCGAAAGAAAGGGTATCTATTTCCGGTAAGTGGGCGTATATCTACGCAGGCAAAGACGCCGTGGAGAATTACGAGAACATTTGCAAGGAGTGCGAGAACGACGGAAACCCAGTACCCGCATGCAACAAAAAAACATTGCTAAACGGGGCCGATGACTGGCGCGCCTATTGTTACTACGGCTTTGCTCTGATCTATGACGGGGATATAGCAAAGGCCCTTTGCACGCCGTCAGAGTTTAAGAGACTCGGAGAAGGTCGCCGCGCTCCGAATGCGCGCGAGAATTGGATGGACGTCCAAGCACGAGCGTACTATCAGGCTTACCAGCTGTTAATGTCTTATTTCTACCAAGATATTACCAAGATCAAATAACTATAACGCCATGATACACAATATTTTAACATCACATCAATATCTTTCCGACATGCGCGCCTATATTTCCGAAACCGAACGGAAGCGCGGGCAATGGAATAAAGCGACGGCTTATTATGCTGATTTCCTGCTGGACAGTTATATAGAGATCTGCAAGTGGTGCGCCGATCAAAACGCAGCAATACCGGCTTTATCCTTGGATTTGGTCCTAAATGGGGCATCCGGCTGGCATCAATACAGTTACGGCGGTTGTGCGCTGGTGTATAACGGCGATATAGCGAAAGTAGTGTTTACCCCTGCGCAATTCGCCAAGTGGGAGCAGGGGCGAAAGGTGACCGCTGAGCCGCTGTTGGATATTCAGGCGCGCGCCCTCGCTGCGGGGTGGAGAGTGTTGAAGTCTGCCCAGAGATACGCAGATATGTGCGCAAACCTTCAAAACCGACAACCCGATGAAAAATAATCTTGATAATATCGACTATATCGAACGGAAGGCGATCCGAAAGAGCCGAAACGGCGAGCCTTTCGTGCTCCGGGGGCGCAAATATCGCCTTGTTCCAGATCCGGAGGGGGTCAGCCAGACCCGAATTTGCGACGTTATTGTGCCTTCGGAGCGCACAATGAATCCGCGTGAGGGTCCTAATCAGCCTGCCCCTGCATGAATAACAAACATATCGAAGAGATTAAAGATTAGAGCCATGAAAAAATGCACTTTTATGCGGTATCTGGTTACTGCGATTGTGACCGCCGCGATATGTTGGCTTATGTTCCGGTATTCGTTCCGGGTGGAACGGGTGTATGACGCCGGCGATGTGGTTCTGGTGGAGGTTTCGATCCTCGGCCAGTGCGAAATCCACGAGGTAACGAAATAGCCCCCTTCGGGGGAGGGGTCCGCCACTGGCCGAAACCCCAGCCGCCCGCGACGGCATAAAGTGGCAAATTGTATTGGTGAAGCATTCGCATCGCGTGGAGAAGGCGCGGCAGACCGACGGGCAGCAACCCGCGGGGATCACCTCCCCGGCCTTCGCAAGTTAAACCGCAAAACAACACTATTATGGAAAATTTTGATCTGATGAAGTACATGACCGGGGATTATATCCTACAAACCCGGCACGGCTGGCGAGTAGTCGATCTACAACTACGGCCAAGAGCAGAGAAATACAAACTTTTAGGCAAAGTACAGGGGCCAAGCGGCGAAGTATTCCCGGCTTCGTGGACCGTTGACGGGCAGGACATAGTAGGCCAAGACGAAGGTAGATTTGATTTAATGATGATTCCTACAAAATGAAAATCGCGCACTACACCCTATTTTCGGCCGAAGGGACGCAGATCGCCGATTCTTTGGACCTGCAATACATCAAAGACGTTGCGAAGCGTCAGAAGCCCGGAAATTATTACGTCTACGAATGGTGGGCAGATCCCGGCGATCCGTTTTGGGAACATTGCCCGGACACCCACTACGAATTTATCATCAAACGGAGGTTGATATCAACTACGATTCAGATTATCAACAAGGATAGCTTATTTAAAAATTCAAAATTATGATTTACAATTTGTCAACTGCGGCGTACAACGCCATTGCCGAAGCATTCAAGGACCATTTGGACGGTGATTTCTTTTCCGGGTCGGAAGTGGTCAACATCGACACCCCGAACGGGCGCGAGGACGTAACGGTCATCATCTCCGCCGATCTGCATTGGAAATCCGTGCAGATTCCGGAGGGAAGTTATCCGGTCCTGAATGCGGTCCAATTCCGGAATATCGAAATATACCCGGATCACGAAAGCGCAACAATCCATGTAGAACCCCGGAAAATGGCGATAGCCTTCCTTAAAACCAACCAATAACATGGCAATCCGCAAAACAGTTTTCAAGACCCGCGCCGAGTGGCTGGAATACCGAACCCAAAACTTCGTGATTGGAGGATCGAACATAGGCATAATCCTCGGCCTGAGCAATCACAAAACCCCGCTGCAATTGTGGTTGGAATGGAAAAACCGCGACGCGCAGCCGATCAAGGAATCCATGTATCGCGGGCGGTTCATGGAGGACGGAATAGCGCGCTGGTTCCAACAGCAGACAGGCCTCAAGGTGGTGGGCCGATCCAAAGAGATCGCCGTATTCCACAACGACGAGTACCCCGATTACATTCAGGTGGCCCCGGACCGCGAGATTTTCAAGGAGGGGACGAACCTTGCCGGGCGTCCGTTCTTGGAGATCAAAGACACCGCTATGTACGTCGACTTCGACGTGCAGGAAACTATCCCCTCCGAATGGTTTTTGCAATGCCAGTTCGAAGCTGAGATAGGCGGACGGCCCGGCACCTATCTGGCCGTAAATGACGGTTCGAAATCCCTCAAATCGCGCCTTATCTTACCGGACCGGGACTATGTCCGCAAGTGCATCGAAATGGCGTGCGCATGGTATGAACGCCATATTATCGGGGGCGAACAGCCGGAGCCTATAAATGGCGATGACGTGCAGCTGTTGCACCCCGAATCAACGGCTGGGATCATCAAGGTGGGGCACGAAGTTTCGCAAATGCACGAGCAGGCGATGATCTACAAGCGCAACGCGAATGAAGCGGCCAAGAAATACGAGGAAATCAAGGCGAAAATGTCGGCGCTGTTCGACGAACGCGATACCCTTGCCTACGAAGGCCGGGCGCTGGCCACCTACCGCACCATCCATCAGCGGCGTTTCGATCTGGCCAAATTTAGCGAGGATCACCCCGATCTGGCCAAAGAGTATACCACCATTTCGGCGTATCGGAAATTCGACATAAAAAAGTGATGGAAACAAAGGAAGAGCTGGTAGCGCGGCGAACCCGGCAGATCGCCGAGTTGATAACCGACTATTCGAGGGTCAAAGGGTATGACACGAGAATCGAGAATTTGTCCCCCTACCAAATGCGTGTTTGCAGGTGCATACGGTCGATGGGAAGGCGCATAAATGTGGACGAGAGAACCACGGAAGAGGGTTTTATACTTACAGGCAGCGCAATCGGTATTTTCGACGTGTACCCCACCAACATGCGGTGGCACAACCTCTCAGACAACACCCGCGGCGGCTTTACCTCCGGCGGATGGAAAGACGGAATCAAAAAACTACTTGACAAAAATTTCAGCTATGGACGCAAAGCAGATGACCGAACAGGCGAAGGCCGTAACCATTCAGGCCCCGCAAAAGAGCGTAACGCAAAGTAACTTTCAACAAATCAAATCATGGCTCACGAAAGGAAGCACCCGCGACCAATTCATGGACGTTCTGGGGGAGAAATTCGCCCCGCGGTTCATGCAAACAATCCTACTGTTGATGCGCGATCCGGCCGCCGCGGCCCTCAACAAATGCGACCCGCGCACGGTGGTGAGATCGGCGATGGTATCGGCCTGCACGGGGTTGTCCATCGACCCGAACCTGAGCCAGTCGGCCCTGATCCCCTACGGCGACCGGTGTACGTTTCAGGTGATGAACCGCGGCCTTCAACAGCTGGCCTTCCGCACCGGCACGATGGCGACATTCAACACGGCAAAAGTGTACGAGGGGGATATATTATCCCACAATCCCTTTACGGGGGAATACAAGTACAACGATGCGCCGCACGAGCGGGAAATCCTGCAAGGATATATCGCCTACATTCGCCAGCTCACGGGCTTCGAGAAGTATTGTTACATGACTATCGAGGAATTGATGGCATGGGGCCAGAGGTATTCGAAATCCTTCAATAAGCCCACCGGAATGTGGCGAACAAATCCGGAGGTAATGTACCATAAAACCGTATCGAAACGGGTGCTGCGCGAGGGTGCGATCATTGATCCCTATTCTACCACGGCCATGAACCAGCTGGCCACCGCCATTAAGTTCGACAACGGCACGCCTATGTCCGACGACGTTGAGTATGAAACCGCGGTAGAATATCCCGACGGCCAGACCGAAGATGAGGCGATGATCGCCCGTGTGGAAAATGCCGAACAATCCAAATAGGGGGGGGGTATGATAACTGACACACGAAACCTTCATACCCTGCGATGGCTGGCCGACGCGAGCGGCATTCCGCTGAGTTCTCTCTACCATTACGCCAAAACCGGCGCGCTGAAAATAGTGAAGATCGACAATGTCGCTTTGGTGGCCGAATCGAATCTTCCCGACTGGATAAAAGTTGAAATAAACAAGAAACACAATGAAAAAGTTCAAGATTCCGGAAAGTAGTTGGCTGTTGTATTTGTACCTGCCTATTTTGATCGTCCAAATGCTGTTGATGGCGATGGTAGAACCAACAATCCCGGAAAATGGTAAAGCAAAATAGTACGCGCCGATCCATATTGGACAGCCCGCAGGTAAACTGCACCGCGTGCGTTCACTGGCCCGGACAGCATGTTTTTCACTGCCTCAAGGCGCGAACGCTGACGATCTGCATGGACAAATGGTGCATTTACTTCGAGCCGAAGGAAGGGATCGAGATGCCGATTATAACCGAAAATAAACCTGATGTCAAACCAGCGGAGCCGGCAAAGGACGGAGTTCGAAACTTCGCGGCCCGCAAAAAACCGAAAAGAAAATGAGAGGGGGGGGTATGCAACAAGTTAAGCTTTCAGAATGCAAGGAAGGAGATAAAATATGCCTTCCATCGTGGCAAAACGGCCAAAAATACCGGGTGGTGTACTGGGTAGGGGAGCCGACCTCCATTGTCAAATACCACACGAAGGTGGACGAGAAGGGAGTGAAGAAACGCCACAAAATTTCCATCCCGGCCGTATGGGTCTCGCATCTGGAAAAGGGAGCTGCCAAACTGATCCGGGAGAACGTAGTGGATTACGAAATGGTGGAGGTACGGCAGAAATGGCCGACACTCGACACACAAGGAAACGAAGTTTATGTATTTCTAATCTGAGAATCATGGAACAGAAAACATGCATACGATGTAAACAAACCAAGCCGATCACCGAGTTCGGCCGACTCAAGAGCACCGAGGACGGGATGAATCCCAGATGTAAATCATGCCTTCGAGAATATGCCCGATCGTCATATTCCAAACGAAAATCAACCCTGCCTGCCCGGAGGGGGGGGGGCGATTCACAATCCCGATCTGGCAGGCTACACCGACCGGAAACTGCTGGAGGAACTCAAGGCCCGCGGCTTCGTGTGGTCGGACATGAAGCGCATTCAACCCGTTAAATACGATTCGATATGAACCAGTACGAATATGAAATAATTCCAGTCAATTGCGGCCGTCCAGTCGTATTGTCATTTAACATTTTAACCATCAACAACCATGAGCAAGCAAATCAAAATTGAGATAAAAAATTGGTGGACAGGTAATATACTTTTCGAGTATTTGTCCGAAAATAACACAATTAAAAAGACCGTAGCCGAAGCTACCAAAAGCGGAGCCGACCTG
>ERZ839823.877-NODE-877-length-36983-cov-6.761753_pt1 | contig 36983 bp, 16 predicted proteins | sample MGYA00519862_ERZ839823 | MGnify/ENA primary metagenome ERZ839823 (study PRJEB31850, sample SAMEA3708853) | human gut metagenome | biome: human gut; feature: human-associated habitat; material: faeces | place: China | collected 2014 ...
AATCCAAGGGTTATACCCTAAGAGCAAACCACCCCTTTTAGGGGTGGTTTTGATTATTCCGGGACCGTGTTTTCGGTCCAATTCCCAACCTCTCAATCAAAGATCTCGATCTGTAACATCTAGACCCGATTTGGGCGGCTAGATGTTACAGATCGAGATATACCGGTGGATTGGGTCCCGTTTGTCTAAATCTATAACACGAGGGACGGATTTTGCCGAGTTGTTGTTACAGATTGAGATTTTCTTGCAGGCGGGTCCCGTTTGTCTTGATTTGTAACATCTGGGGCCCATTTTGCCGAGTAACCGTTACAGATCTAGATCTTTCGGCAGGCTAGATTGGTTTGTCTCGATCTGTAACAGTAAAGGGGCAAAAGTGGGTCCAGATGTTACAGATCTAGATTGTTGAGGATGGGTCGAGAGGAATGTCTCGATCTGTAACATCTAGGGTCGTTTTTGGCCTGTAGATGTTACAGATTGAGATTTTCCGCCGGGACGGTTTCGGTTTGTCTAGATCTGTAACAGTTGCTCGGCAAAATAGGGTCTTACTGTTACAGATCGAGACAAACCGGCAGCCGGCCCCGCCCCATCCACCTGCCGCTACCTGCTGTCTGCCGATTTCCGTTGCGCCACTGTGCTCCCATGCCATATCCTCTAGACAACTACGCGGCACCATCGCCGCCGCGCCTACAAGAGAGGAATGTCCATGACCGCACCTGCATCCAAGCTGCTCCAGCCCATTACGGTTGGCCCCCTTGAGCTCAAGAACCGCATTATGTTCCCGCCGCTGACCACCGGCTACGAGGAGCGCGACGGTTCCATCGGCGAGCGCAGCCTGGCTTTTTACGAGCGCCTGGCCCGTGGCGGCGTGAGCTACATCGTCATCGGCGACGTCGCTCCCGTTATGACCGCAAGCCCCACGCCCAAGCTGGCGACCGACGCTCAGATCCCCACGTTTAAGGCCCTGGCCGACGCCGTCCACAAGCACGGCGCCAAGGTCGCGCTGCAGCTGTTCCACCCCGAGTACGACGTCCCCGGCGTCGGCCGCATGGTCATGGGCTCCATGGCCGCTGCGAAAGCTGCGCAGGAGGCAAAGGCCGCCGGCGACGAGGAGACCTTTGCCGCCAAGATGGCCGAGTCCAACGAGATCCGCAAGCAGGCCTACGCCAAGCTGCACCACGACATGCAGCACTTTGTGAACGAGGCGAGCGTAGAGCAGCTCACCCAGATCAAGGAAGCCATCGCTGCCTCGGCCGCTCGCGCGCAGCAGGCCGGGATCGATGCCATCGAGGTCCACGGCGACCGCCTGGTGGGTTCGCTGTGCTCGGCCATCCTCAACCAGCGCACCGACGAGTACGGCGGCTCGTTCGAGAACCGCGTCCGCTACGCGCTCGAGGTCGTCGCTGCCATTAAGGAGGCCGCGCCGCAGCTGATGGTGGAGTACAAGCTCCCCGTGATTATGGAGAACCCCGACGGCACGCCGCGCGGCAAGGGCGGCCTGCAGCCCGACGAGGCCTGCGAGTTCGCCAAGCTGCTCGAGGGCGCGGGCATCGATATGATCCAGGTCGCGCAGGCCAACCACACCGGCAACATGGGCGACACCATTCCGCCCATGGGCGCCATGCCCTACAACTGGACGCTGCCCGTGGCCGAGCGCGTCAAGGCCCTGGTCTCCGTGCCGGTGGCAACCGTCGGCCGCGTGGTCTCGGTCGAGGCCGGCGAGAAGATTCTGGAAGACGGCGCGGCCGACATCATCGCCTATGGCCGCTCGCTCATGTGCGACCCCGACATTGCGCTGAAGGCTGCCACGGGTGAGCCCATCCGCGAGTGCCTCAACTGCAACAAGGGCTGCGTCGATGCGATTCAAAACCGCAAGTACATCTCGTGCGTGCTCAATGCCGAGAACGGCGACGAGGCGACCATCGCCATCAAGCCGGGCGAAGGCGACAAGAAGATCGCCATGGTGGGCGGCGGTATCGCCGGCCTGGAGGCCGCGCGCGTGGCGGCCAAGCGCGGCTACGATGTGACCATCTACGAGGCGAGCGATCACTTGGGCGGCCAGATTGTGCTGGCGGCCGCGCCTCCGCGCAAGGACGAGATCATGCGCTCGGTTGAGTATTACGAGAAGATTCTGCCCGGCCTGGGCGTGAAGGTTGAGCTCAACCACGCCGCTAGCCCCGCGGACCTCAACGCCGCCGACGCCGCGATTGTGGCCGTGGGTGCGCACGACGTGGTCATCCCCGTTCCGGGTGCCGACTCGGACAAGGTCGTCTCGAGCTGGGACGTGCTGGCCGGCAAGGTGGAGCTTACGGGCCGCGTCGCCGTCATCGGCGGCGGCCTGGTGGGCACCGAGACTGCCGAGTACCTGCTGCAGCACGGCTGCGAGGTGGCGATTGTCGAGATGCTCGACAAGATTGCCGCGGGCGAGTCCGAGACCATTCTGCCGCTGATCATGAGCGACTTTGCCGAGCACAACGTGGAGCAGCACGTGAAGACCCGCCTGACCGCCATTACCGACGAGGGCGTGGAGGCCATTCACACCACCGAGGACGGCACTGAGGAGCCGGTGAGGATCGCCTGCGATTACGTGGTGATGGCCGTGGGCTCCAAGGCCAACGCGTTTGACCTGGACGGCGTAACGGTGCCCGTGACCTGCGTGGGCGACTGCTCGGGCGAGCGCACCGCCGACATCGCGAGCGCCATTCGCACGGCGTATCACGCGGCCAACGAGCTGTAGTTAACTTCGCGGCCAGGCGGGGCGGTAGCACGGATCCGCCCCGCCCGACTGCGTCCCTGCGCACATAGACCATCAACCGGGGTGGGGCCTGCAAGAACAGCGGGCCCCACCCCGGTTTTGGTGCAGGGGGCAGATTAGTTTGCACCAAGTCCTTGGCATATGGGCGTGGCTGCTGTTCGTAATCTTTAAGACATCATTAAGGCTTGCGTTGTGGAGCAAGCCGCAGGTCAATGCTATTCTTTTACCTTATCGTACGGTGTTGTATTCTGCCTGAATTCTCTACCTGCGAACAACGGATAAACGCGACCGAGCGGAAAGGATGGCACGCCCGCTAGCAGGGCAAACGCAAACGATGAGTGGCATGGACCGACATAGCGAGCTCCAGCAGCACAAGACGGCGGCCGAGTACCGCCAAGCTGCCGACGAGCATGTGCGGACCCTCAAGGATTTCTGGAAGGATTTCCTGGTGAGCGGTCTGTTTGTGCTGGCCGCCATCGTTGCCATCTTTGCATGCCTGGCCTGGTTTGCCGCGAATAACCGAGTGAGTGCCACGGGGAGTACGATCGGGGCGAAGGGCCCACGGTTTGTGCTCTCGGGAACGCAGGGCGGCACGGCAGGTAAGTACGACGCCCAGGACAACTACGCGTCGGACAGTACAAGCCTTGCCGTGAACAATCTTTTCAACCTCAATAACATGAGTGCCGATGGCAGTCTTTCTCCGGGGTCGGCGGGCCAGCTTCAGCTCAACGTCAAGCCGCTCTGCAACGACCTGCACGATATTACGGTGGAGATGACCTGGGAGATTTCTGTCCAGACGAGCGTTGCGGGCACGGACGGCACTGCTACGGACGCATCGAAAAATGAAGAGATCATCAACTCGCTTAAAAATCTGGTGCGCGGCCATATCTTGGTTTTCCAGGGCAAAGACACCTCTGGCTTTTACTCCAATCCGCTGGTTCCCACGACAACCACGGTGACCCAGGACGGAGCGAGCGTCACCGTCATCACACAGAGCTTTACCATTCCGGCGAAGAGCTTTCGTGCTGAGGGCTCAAACAATACGACCGAAACCGTCACCAAAACCCTCTACTGGATTTGGCCGGAGCAGTTCAAGAGCTATGTTCGCACGGGCAACGCCGGCTACGGTGGCAACCTTTTCGCTAACACAGGCGACGAGGGGGGATACACGACCCTCGTCGGCGACATCAACAATAACCACGCGTGCTATTTCCGCGCCGATAGCACGAGCGTGCCAGGTCAGGCGCCTAGCGCGGTTCCGCCTGTCGGAGCCGGCATGTCCTCTGCGGATGTGGAAACCTGCGCCAATTATTACAACAACGCCGACGAGATTATCGGCAAGAACGTCAAGTACATTCGCGTGCGCTTTACCGCCAAGGAGGCGGATAAATAAATGGACGAGCAGCTTAATGCCCGCGAGCAGGGCGATATCAAACACAACGAAGGAGCGGCAAACCCCGGCGGCAACGGGTTCGGCTCGCACGGCGAAGCGCGTCCGGCTGGCCGCATCGAGCGTATCAAGGCTTGGGTGAGCGGCCACCGTCGCGAATCCCTTGCCATCATGGGCTTGCTTACCGTGCTTCTCGTGTTGCTGGGATTGACGCTCGGATGGTTCGTCGATGCCAATCGCGGCTCCACCGTCGGCAAGATCAAGGAGCCGGCAGAGCTCAAAGTGCTGGGCCCCAACGCTACGGCAACAGAGCAGATCGACCTGAGCTACAACCCCGAATACGGCGATACCAAGACTGGCAACACGGTGACGCTCAAGCGCGCGTTTTGCGTGCAAACGGGCGGTGACGGTTTTGAGCTGCAACTCGCGAATACGACCAACATTACAGGTCTCACTATTGAGCTGTACAGAGCCGAGAACACGTCTGCGCTCCAGACGCCCGACGTGAGCGGTACCGCAGACGGCAAATCTTATAGCTGGAAAGCAACCGGAGAGAACCTGCTTACGAGCTTCGAATATATCAACAAGGAGAACGACGGTCTGGCAGCCGTGCCGGGCGAGGGCGCAAGCGACCCTACGTTCAAGGACTATCAAAACGTCCAGCGCAACGCGCGCCCGCTCTACCGATACAAGAAATTCGGCAAGAGCGAACTCAACGCTAAGACGCTCGACGGCTCGACTGACAATGACACGCTCAACTTTATCATCAAGCTTTCGTGGGACGAGAGCGCCAAAGAGACCGATGTGATCTACCTGATCGCGCGCAACACGAGCGGTAAGTAGGAGAGGGGGCGCACATGGAGAAGCGAGAGAAGCAGCAGGATGCCGAGCGCGAGCAGCTGGCAAAAAGCAAGAGCCTAGCCAAGAATAAGCTGGTTGTGGCAGCAATCGCACTTGCTTGCGCCGTGGCGCTCGTGACGGGTGGTTACTTTACCTATTCCGCCTACACCGCCAACGGATTTCTAAAGTCCGTCGCCGCAACGGGCACCGCGCAGAGCCTGTTTGCGAGCGACCTGCTCACGGGCTATATGAGTGCGCCTGGCAACGACGAGCTCGACCGCGCCCAGCGCTCCGTTACGGTATATCCCAACAACAAGCAGTGCAGCTTCACCTTTAGCATCTATAACTATTTGCTGAGCAACAGCAACTTCTGCAACGATAAAAACGTGACGTATACCTTGACGGTCGAGGGGTATGGGCTCGATGGTGCCACGTGGAGCTATGCGCCCCAACCCGCCGGAAACGTCAAGCTTCCGGAGAATCAGCCTACCAAGAACGATTACACCGTGACCTTTCCTGAGGACAAGTTGGGACATGCCTACTTTGTGATTAAGGCCATGGTTGTTTCGAAGGAGAGCCCCGGCACCGAGCTCACCTGTCTGGCGGCGAAAGTCGTGCCGTCAAAGAAGGCCGAGGTCAAAACCGCTGCGGTTGAGGGCGCGCTGGTTGATGAGGCTGGCAAGTTTGCTGATTACGCTGCGTACAACTACCGTGTGACGGTTACGGGCGCACCGGCAAACGTCACGCTCACGTGGGGGGAGAACGTGGAGATCGATCCGTTCTTCGAGACCAACCATGGTGTGACGGCGGATAAAACAAATCACACGGTTACGTTCACCATGGAGCCTGGCTCGATGATCGTCAACTTTTACCGAGCGGACGGCAAGACGCCCGGTGACTGGGGTGACCTGGGCATTAGGGTGAGCGGAACTACCCTGACGGGCACGACGGAGACTCAATAACTCTGGAAGCAGAGTTTTTAGGATAAGAGGTACGGAATCGATGAGAACGGCAAAGCGCATACTCGCAGAGTTCATGACGGTGGTCATGGTGCTCCAGGCATGTTCGCCCACGGTCGCCGCCGTGGCGGCAGGCTGGCAGAACATCTCGAGCGAGATTGCCACCGCGGCTGCGGAGGCATCGGACGCAGCCGAGAGCGGCGAGACCAAGAGCGATGTCACGACCGGGTCTGGGTCGAGTGATACCGGCGCCGAAAGCGACAGTGCTGGGGATGACGCGGCGAAGGATGACGCTGCAGCAGGCGATACCACCGATAACGCTACGGGTTCCGATTCCACGGGCGACCAGACGGAAGGCGACGATGCCGCTGACGATGCCGCCGCTGACGACGCCGAGCAAGATGCCGATGATGCGACTTCGGAGGACGCTGAGGACCAGGCGGGTGCGACGATTACAAATCTCGATGAGCTTGTCGAGCTGCTCGAGGCGAACGGCGCGGAAAACATCGTACGCAAAGACGACAGGAGCGGAATCCGAAGCCTTGATGTCAAGTCGTCGGAGGCGTTCGCCGTCCTGTCTAACGCCGACGCTTCGCTTTACTATGATGCGCAGATCAAGGTTATCATCACGGGCGATGCGAAGCTCACCGAGTCGGCTAAGAACGGCATGTCTTTCCAGGGCCTTGGCAGTGATGAGCATCCGTTTGAAGGCAAAATCTATAGGTCGTTGAATGGCGTTGATAGCCCTGTTGAGCTTACGTCTAACCGGACGGTTTTCAATAACTTCAAACTGACTGACCAAAACAATACGGTCAAGATAAAGTGGATAGGCGCAACTACCTATAGCGCGCCGATGGTCGCTACGAAGGTCAGCGGTGGGGGCAAGACGCTCAACGCTGTGGTCAACATCGCAGATCCCGTAGGTACCGGCGGGACGGATACGACTTCCGCTCTGACGGCGCCCCTTTTGGGTGAGGCGATGGGTGACCTTACTACAGAGGTCACCTATGGCCCTGCCGGTTCTCTCGAGAAGCTCAACGTAAATGCAGCGGGAAACATCGGTCTTTTAGCGAATACAGTCAAGAGCGGAACCTTTACGGTGGGGTCTGTTAAGTTTCCCGCTAGCCTTGCCGCGGGCGGTGTCGTCGAGACGAGCTCCGGTAATGCCGGTCTGCTCGTAGGCACGGTCGAGGATGGCGCGACTTTGAACGTCGGCACCCTTAATGTTCCCGCTGCTACCGTTCAGTCTGCAAGCGGTTCCGCCGGTGGTGTCGCAGGTCTCGTCGGTTCGAACACAGGCGCCACAGTCAACGTCACGGAGGCTCTCGACCTGCACATGCTCACCGTCAAGGGCACCACCGCCAGTGGCGGCTTCATCGGTAAGGCGACCAGGCTCGCGCTGGGCGCGGACAACAAGAAGTTCACCTGTCCCGCCAACGTCGGCGATGCGAACAGCAAAAGTTCCGGCGGCTTCATCGGCGACGTTAGTTTTGCCGGCCCGGTCGAGTTTGCCAACAACGACCAAATCGATACGGGCGAGGGCGTGAATCTTGGCCAAAGTGGGGACACGGGCGCGGGCGGCGTGTTCGGTCTCCTGGACACAACGAACGGCGATGTCGCAATATCAGGTGGCTCGTATACTAGCAAACTGGTGACGGGCTCCAGCTCCATCTATGGCGGTCTGGTCGGTAGAGTTCAGGATGTGACCAACACAGAGAAGTCGAACAACACCCTTCATATAAAGACGGGTGCCGCGGGCAACCGCTGTTCGGTTGATACTACATGCAGCGTCGCGCCGCGACTGGCAGGAGGCCTGGTCGGCTGGGTGGCAAAGAGCAACAATACTGGAGGCGTTGTAATCGTTGACGGCGCGGACGTCACGTGCCATTCTCCAAAAGCCAATGGAAAGAACTGCGGGTTTGGCGGTGTTGTTGGCGCCTTGGATAGCGGCTATAGCGTGGGCGGGCGTTCGCGTTTTGGAATTCTGGACTGCGGGGACGTTCGCGTTGAAACTGATAAAAACGAATCAATCGCATGTGGTGCCGGAATTGTGGGTTCGGCATGGAACGGCGTCTTGCGCTTGCGTGGGACTACCGATTTATCCGATTGCAAGCTCGAGGCCAACGGTAATACCAGCCAAATTCTTAGATCCTTGGATGGATGCGCCCCATTGGTGTTTGCTCTAGGTTCAGGCTCGGATGCTGAGGCAACGAACGATAATTATTGGCTTTACAAACGTCCTGCTGCGGCGAGGATCGATGACCTGACCTATAACCAGGTTATCCGCCTGACCGGAGAGGAGGGCAAGCTCAGCAAGGATCTTATTAAACTTGATGAAAGCACCTTTTATCAGCCGTTGTGCAATCTGAGTGGTGCTCCAGATGCTGGCAGCAGTGCTGGCTACTCTTGGGGTTATCAGCTACGGTCCCAAAATGGTGACGGGAAGTCGGGTACATACCTCATTAATGATGCGGATACATTCGCATGCATTGCCATGACGGTCCAAACGAACGGCTACTTTGGCGGTGTATTCGGCATCGGCACGGCTAATATTACGAGCTGGTATGGTAATAGTGGGAATGCTATCTCAATTACTTCCGACATTGACCTGCGAGGTACAGGCCTTGAAGGTCTTGCATGTGATGGGTCCGGGCAAGTTAATGCCTTCGTAGGGGCTGTCGAGGGCAACCATCATACCGTTACCTTGGCGATTGGCGAACCTTACGGTACGCGCAACGGCAATGCGCTTGGCGCAAACGATTCGACTGAAGGCAACGGCAAGATTTACCGGCACAGCCGTCTGGGCCTCTTTGCCGCTATCGGCGGTGGCGCGACGGTGAATAACCTCACCGTCGATGGCGTTATGAAGTTCGATAACGGCTTAGGCGTCGACGCTGGCTCGCTTGCGGCAACTATCACTGGCAAGACAACGCTCAGCGGCGTTACGTGCAAGCCGAAAATCACCTGCGATGATACGTTCGGCAACGATGTCAACATTGGCGGCATTGCTGGTAGCGTGAGGGGTGGTGGAACCGTTACTTTCGGCAGCAGCAACATAAGTGGCAGCACGAAGGCGCAAGCGACCGTCAAAACGGGCGCTACCCTCAACGGCAACACGCGCATTGGCGGCGCTATCGGTTATGTGGCGGACGTTGTCGCTATCGTCAACGTGACGAGTCTCGAGGTCGGTGACGCGACCGCGAGCGAAAATGCGATTACCGCGGGCGACAGCGCGAGCAATAAGAAATCCCAGATTGGCGGCCTTATCGGCTGCATCACTCAGGGCACCGCGGCGAATACGACCAACGTCAACATCACAGGACTTACGTTCAATTCGTTCAGCATGACCGTTGGCAAGAACGGTGACGCGAAGAACGGCGCTGGCGGTCTTTTGGGCTACAGCTGGGGCAATACGGTTGTCACCATCGGGGATGGCGCAAACACCAGCGACAGCACGTATGCTCTCAAGACGAACAACGCTTCCATAACAGCAAACAGCTCAGGTGAACTCGGCGGGCTCGTATATGCAGCCAGCGGTCACTGGGTTATCAACAACTATGCCATCGATCTTTCTGGTGCAACCATCAATGCCGAGAGCGCTACAACGCTTGGTCTGCTCATCGGTCGAGGCGGTAGGACGGAGAATTCCACAACATATGGAGTGGAAACTTATAGCGGCTTGTATCTGGAGAACAAGGCGGGTTGGGACACTGCATATAAGGTCAATGGTGTTGCTGCGGGCAATGGCGTGAAAATCAACAACACGGCAATCAAAAGCAACGACAATGCTACTTCGTTTGATGAATGGGTCGGCAACAGCACGAGGCCTGCCTATGGAAATAAAGACGCCAGCAAACTCATGGACGGCGAATGGAATGTCGTCGTTTCGCTTCATACCAAAGACGGCGTTAATGACGGCAAGCTCGACATGAGCGGAGAGCCGGGAAACGACAACAGCTATCGCAACCGTTCCGATTTCGGCAAGAACCACAACACGAATGCCTGGACGAGGTATTACTACAACCTCGACAAAGCCTATGCGGCACTTGGGCAAGGCAGCTCCAAAATTAGCAAAATCGATACGGCGGAAAAGCTGCTCTTATGGTCTGCTTATCGCTATGCTCCAGCCGCAATTCGCTCGATGATTGTGCCGCAAGCGTTCAACGACGCCGTGGCCATCGGCGGCGAAAGCGGCAGAAGCGTCGAAATTGATTTGACGGGCTATAGTTACTATCCCACCCAGCCGAACGGAAAGGTGACGGTTGGTAATGCGACCATCACCTTCCATTACTCCGACATCAAGGCCGAGCAGAAAAGCAACAAGCTGAACTCTGCTGCTACCCAGCACGAGAACATGCACTGCGGTCTTTTCCGAACGGTGGCAAATGGCGATCTTACGGTGAATGCCGTCACTTTGGGTGGCACTGTTGGGCCCGTTGTCAACGACGGGAGAAGCAAGAATGATATTGCCGCCGCGGGTGGAAGCTCTTCGGGCGCGCTGGTGTGTCGCTACGTGTATGGGTCTAACAATGGCACGACCACCACTATTAGAAAAATCTCGATTGATGGCCTTACGCTCAACAATTTGACCGTCGATGGCGCTAGTGAGGCCACGGGCGCTGATGCTTATATGCCTCTGCTTATAAACGAGATGCAGACGTACGTGAACCTGAGCGCGAAGAACATCACGGCTACGGGATACGGCCGCAACACCAAGGTGGCAACCTCACTTTTTGGAAGACTGGGCGTGGGTTCGAGTGCCGACCAGGTTACGGCGACGTTTGGTACCATCAACGTGCCGAGTGCTACGAACAACGCCATCTTTACCCGTGCAAGCTTGCTTGAGAGCTTTGGCTACGGCGAGGGGAAGACCGGCTCGGCGGTGTATACCTTTATAAAGGATGACCAGACAAACGATAAGGTCACATTCGGCAGCGAGATCGACTCGAAGGGCGAATACTCTGGTAAGCAACTCTGGTACTACAACGAGAGCACCTATGGGACCCGCGCTGGCCTCGTCACCGTTGACAACAAAGAGGCAAATGCGGATACTCCGCAATTCGGTGGTTATCTCCCGTATGTGAAAAAGGGCAATGTCAACGAAAACAAAGTCCAATACCATGAAATCAAAGTTAACCAGCGCGTGCCCAAGCTTACGACAGGCTGCGGCACCTATGGTGATCCCTATACCATAACCAAGGCAACGGAGCTCAACACGGTTGCTGAGTACATCAATACTCAGAATCCAAGCGACGGCTGGGAAGTTACGATTGCGGCCGATCAGGAAACGCTATGCCAGCGCCGCTCGTCCAGCAAGGATGCTAGTAATGAAGTGACGTACATCTACAAGCAGGCGAGCAAAACATGGGTGAGAATGATCGGGAACGACATCGACCCCAATGACACGCTTGACGATACGACGATGCACAGCTATCTCCAGAGTGCCTACTACAGCATCGAGCCGGAGAACGACAAGGGGGAAAGCACTGACACGCTTGAGCTGGACGCTGCCGTTTTTCAGGGCTTGGGTAATAAAGATTACCCGTTCCGTGGCGTTATCGTTGGTAATCTGAGGGGCTCGTCGCAGGCAGCTACGCAGGCGACTATCAAGATCCACAACTCCAAGGACACAGGTGCGCTTTCTGGGTTGATCCCGTATAGCTACGGTAGCGTTGTGAGTAATCTGAACATTGAATACTCGGGCAAGGCGGCCTCTATTGCACATAAGAATAAAGACGCCTCTGGCGTGCCGGGCGCGTTTTTTGGCGGCGTGATCGGTTGCATCATGGGCGGTGACAATATCATCGATGGCGTGTCGGTGAAAGCGTCTGGCGGCTTTAGCGTTGCTGGGGCAGCAGGCGATAATGGCGGCGCGCACCTTGTGCCCGTTGGCGGCTACGTTGGTGCTGTTGCGGGTGGCGGCGTCATCTTCCGCAACTCTTCCCGCGGCGACGGTGCCCTTAACGACTGGCATAGCGCTGGCGCTTCTCTCTACGACAACCCATATGTTGGCCGCGTGATCGACGGCTATGCGTTCAGCGAGCTTACCGATGATAAGAGTCTCGACAACACTGATCGTAACTACAAGGTGAACAATCTGGATACTTCGAAGACGGGGTGCATCAAGACGGATGCGACGCAGGGCCGCTATAGGGGAGACGACGCCAATAGCTCTGCGATAACCACAACCGTCAATGACTCGCAGGGACTGCTCGTACTCTCGGCCATCATCAGCAGCGGTGCGGCCGGCGGTTCGGCGAATACGAATACCACGAACGATGCGTATGGAACGTATGCGGGCTCGCGTGCCTACATGGGCGGCAACAACGCAAAGGGAGTGTACCAATTCGGCAACAAGCAATACGGCAAAGTTCGCAACGCAAGCTATACACATGTTGGAAGGCCGGCGAGTGCCGCTGACGACTTTGCTAATGCGAAAAACGATGACATGAAAAGCCCCGGTATCCAGTGGGAGGGTAACGCGCTCGACTACACAGGCGATGGTTCGGGCGTTAACTCCCCCTACCTGATAAAGAAATACGCGACGTGGCAGACGGGCTACGTCTGTGCCGCGCAGGTCTCGGGAATGGATTTGCGGTTCGTGAACACGAACAAGGACATTGATCCGGACAAGGACATTGATTATGACATGACGCCTTACGGTACGGGGTACACGGGTCTTTCGGGCCGCTACTACTCAAACGCATGCGCATCCGGTAAGGGCGCCGACCGCGATCGAATCGTGCCGCTTGTTGCGTGCATCAACGGCGACGACGGTGCAAAAATTAAGGTCGGTAGCAAGAAGGCCAACAAGGTATATGGGGTCACGGAGTACGCCGACGATAATTACAAACTCACCGGATTGGGCGCTCTCTTTGGCACCGTAACGTACACCTCGACCAACGTGTCGGGGAGTATCGGCACTCCAGCAACGGACGATGCTGCCGCTACGGGCAACGGCGGCTATACCGTCCAGAACTTACAGTTCTACGACTGCAATGTTTCTCTTGCGTATACCAATGCAGCCGGCGCCCCCAGTGGTGCGGGTAATGAGCAAGTTGGCGTCGGTCTGCTTGCGGGTACTACGGCGAACGCGAGCTCGCTGGCAGATTACGGCAAATATGCAGGAATTACCATGGATAACTGCAGGGTGAATGGCCCCAATAACGTTGGCGGATTGCTCGGCGCATCCGGCTATGGTAGCCGCAGGACTGACAAAGATACAACTTTGCTGGTGAATCGTAACGATGAATCACAAGCGACAACGCGCTATTCTCCGGTCAAGCTTTACGATTGTTCTTATAGCAACATGGACATTTCTGGCGTGCAAAACGTCGGTGGCTTCGTCGGCAAGCTGAACAAAAATTCCGCTGGTGGCGTTTGGACAAAAACGAACATGTCTATTGCCAAGAATTCCACGATTATGTCAACTGCTTCTAACGCAAGGACCGGCGGTGTCGTGGGTCTTGCTGGAGGTGGTTTCCTGGTGAACACCGATGATGCTGGAACGCCTTCGCAGGGTGCCGGAAAGGCGGAGATCAGCAATGTCACGCTTCAGCCGGCAGCATCGAGTGCGACCGAGGGGACCGGCGGTCTTATCGGAAGGTCCGAAAATGGAATCGTGTCTGTCTACAATCTGTGCATCCAAGGCGACGCGCAGAATAAAACGGTATTTGGTGTTAGAGGATCGAATGATCTTAAGTACGTTGCTGGTGCAGTCGGCGAAGCGGCTTCGGGCGGCGCATTTAAGTTCGATAGCTGTGTAATAAAAGACATCCATCTTGGTGCTCGTGAGTGCTCTGCCGGTTTAATCGGTGATCTGAAAGGTGGGTGTGCCCTCGAGGTCAAGAATTCAACTATCACTGGACTGGTCGTCGATGGTTCGTATTCTGGTGGTGTTGTTGGCTCAATCGGTAACACGGCGAACTCTGTCACGCTTTTGAATTCGACCATTGGCGAGAATAACTTTACCGGTAGCAAGAACGCGGCATGGAACTCATCGCTGGGAAGTTGTTCTGGTGGCGTGTCTGGCGATGGCCGTGGCTCATTTAGGCTCGTAAACGTGCTCATGGATCGCAATATCTTTGGGGCGCAAACTAGCCAGGGATATTTGTTCGGAAATAGTTCATCCGCTGATCTCGTCAACGTTTTTGTCGCAGGAATTGCCATTAGACCAAACAGTGCGAGTGAATCGCTCAAGCTGATGCGCAATTCTTCCGGCACCGACGACCTTAAAAAAGTGAACAAAAAGTCATACATCGCATTTGCTGCCTATGAAGACAAGCTTTCCGATGCCAAGGGCGCGACACTGTATGGCAACAATGCTGCGAACGGCAATGTGACGGCGGCCGTTTCGCCCTACGTCACGACGAGTCCGACGAGTGGCCTTGCTGTGCGCGCTTCCGATGCTGACACGGCCGGCCGTTATCTGTTCGGCGACGGCATGAACGTTGGCCTTGCCACGGCCATCCAGAATCCGTCGAGCCCCGGCGTTGCCAACCGTTACACCTACACCAACATCGGCGGCATCAATGACGATGGCGCCTATCAAAATACGTCGAGCTATAATGCCAAATCCGTGGCGAGCATGTTCAATGCGAATAACGATGCAAGCGACAGCAAGGTTGCAACGGATTTTCCCGTTTTGGTGATCTCGGGTACCGATAATACGACGGTCAAGAGCTATCTAAACATCATCACGAACGGCGGCTTCTCCGACGCTTGCAGATTGAATAACGAGAATGGCACCAATCCGCACGTGACGGCCAAGGCGGAGGTGTTCCAACTCAAGAACGGTGTATTCGTTAAGGACGATGGCGCGTCGAGCAATCCCACACTTCGTGTGGTGAACAACGGTAAAAAGAACATGTCGTTTAGCCCAAGCTCCGATTGGGACAACGGCAAAGGTCGCTTTACGCTCCTGACCGTTACCTTTACCGAGGCGGGTCAGAGCTACAACGTTCAGGTGCCGATCATCGTTAAGCGCAAGCTCGAGATCGATTTCACTGCAACATATGATTACGGCACCAACTTTAAAGAAAGTGATTACGCTAACCTTGGAAAAGATGCACACGTGCTTACGAGCTTTGGCGAGCCGATGACGGGTCTGCTTACCTGGACATACAATTCTGCCAATGGGAAGGAAGTCGACTTTGGCTGGGACAGCTATATGGCTGCTGGCGGCTCGATGAAGGGGCTTGGCAAGAGCATCCTCTTCAATGGTGCCGACGGAAGGTTGCCCCAAGGCACCCAGCTTACGCTCATCGATGCGAACGTTGATGGCAAAGCCGGTGGCAGAGAGTACCACTATACGGTGGGCGAAGGCGGAGCAACGAGCGTTTCCCTGAGCGGAAATGCGGGCTTTGAGGATTCTGCGGGCAATCCATATCAGGAGCGATGGCTGAGCGAGATTTTGGATGTGTACGCCGAAAAGGATGGTGCCGGCACATGGACCGTGTGTGATAACGAGGCAGAGGCGACCGCTAAAGCGAAACTCAAAGGCGAGTGGACGCTGTTTAAGGTTGCAGGCGCTGACGTTCCCAGCGACAAGCGCTATACGCTAAAGGTACCTAAGGAGGAGAATACCGGCAGGGAGCAGCGTGCGTCGGAGAGCGTCTACCTAGTTGTCAACGTGCCTAAGTCGGGCGACGGCGGGACGCAAGCTAATATCAACGGTTTTACGGCTTCGTCTATTGACTCGAATTCTTCGGGTGCCCGCATATCTTGGAATCTGCATCACGTCTTGCGCACCGGTGGCGAAGATAATCAAAACAGTACGGCATCGACATACAGCATCTTGTCCAATTATAGGCAGGAAGTTAAAGACGGGAAGTCGAAGGCGCGCACTCCGGTTTCGAAGTCGACGGACGGCGCTGCCTACGTTCTTTCTCTTGACGTTACCGATACGATTACGTTTAACCCGAGTCAAAACTATGCTGACTCGGACTCGTTGTTCTATCAGCTCGATACGTCACTGTGCAAGTATGGCGCCAACAATACCCTGACGGGGGTGAGTAGTTTCCCGAGCGGAACCTCGGCGATTGCGAAGTTCTATGTTGCCATCGGCGATCAGAACTATAAGTGGGCTGGCGAAGATTGGGCGAAGTGTGATTCCTCGACGCCTGCGTTCACGCAGACCGTGACGGATACAGGCGATGATTCGCTGAAGCTTAGGCTCGATCACGATCTTGCCAAAATTCGCAAGCGCGCAACGGGCGGATCTTTTACCGTGCGCACGGTTGTGGAAGAGATTCGCCTTACGCCGGACGGCTGCAACAAGGTTATTTCCCTGTCCAAGCAGTCTGGCGAGGACGCCTGTACCAAGATGTCCTATACCGCCAAGCTTTCGACGCGTAAGGAAGGCCTTAATACCTCGAGCCTGACGCAGACGAAGCGCGGCAACGTTGGATACTATCGCATGGACACGGGTGATACGACCATTACGCTTTCTGCGCCAGAAAAGTCACAGCTTGGTATTAACGTTGACGACCTGCGCCCGATTGCGAACGGCACGATTGGCCTGGGCGCCACGTATGAGCTGGGCGGGCTCAACAACGCCACCGAGGCAATCAAGGATGCCGATTCAGTTGTGTACACGCTCTCGCTGAAACGCCGCAACGGGATCGATGGCTCGTATGAGGACGTAACGGATGGCATTTCCAACTACGTAAAAGTTACAGAGAGTAAGCTTGCCGTGGTCAACGCCGCCGGCAATGCGATCACCTTTACTGACTCAACGAAGGAGAATGGCAAGTTCCGAACACAGAACGGCGACACCACGTTTAACCTGCCCTTTACCGTTCAGGTCAACACGCAGGTTGAGCCGAGTCAGTTCTACGCGAACTATCGCCTGGTGATGACAGCGAGCCTGGTTAAGGGTGACATGGCGAGCGCAGCGCCTCAATCGCCCGACTATGTGACCTATACGCTCACGAGGGTGAACCTCAACGGCATCGACCACTAGTTCCGAAGCCGACTAGCTTCGCAAAGGGGGCGGCAACCATCCGGTTGCCGCCCCCTTTCTAGTCTGCGCGATTCCAGTCTTGGAGTCCGCTGGACAGTTAGTTCAGATACGTATAATTCCAGACCGCAGCAGGCGCATCCGGCGCTCGTTTTGGGGAAGAAAGGGGCTCAAAACTAGGGTTCGGTAGCTATCTGGGCTCGATTTGCGTGCAATGAGTCGCCAAAGAACCCTCTCTGGGGACCATAGCGCAGCTTTATCAGCATAGAAAAATACGTATCTGAACTAACTGTCCAGCCGCCGTTGGAGAAAGGTGTTTTAGCTCTCCCGACCCCTCCACCAAGCTTTCCAACTTTCCACTTAACTTAACACCTAAGGTGGAAAGCTGGGTGGAAAGCTGGAAAGCTAGGTGGAAAGCTGGAAAGTACGCGGAAGACTGGTATGTTAGCTCACAGGCAGAGGGGTTAATAATTGCACAAAGCATACCAGCCAAACAAAAAGATACCAATCTGGTTGGTAAAGCACCGTCAGTTAGTTGCAAGCTAACTAGCTGCGTAAATAAAACCTAAAGAATTGTTGCAAATTAATGGCAAATGCCCAGATGCCGCCGTTGCTATTTTCGATTAACTGCTACGCGCGAACAGCAAAATGCTACTATCTAACATGCACGTAAGAAAGCAGATTAACGGTTGAGGCTAAGAAGTGGCAGGTATGTCAGAAGCAACTAGGACTCGCACGCATGCGCTCGAGGTTAGGCAGCGCGCCGTCGAGGTCCTCCAAGAGGGGGTCGGTCATCGCGCCCTCGCCGCGGAGCTTGGCATTCCCCAGGCCACGGCTCGTCAGTGGGCCCGCGCGTATGCCGTGGGCGGTGCCGACGCCGTTCTCAATGCCGGTTCGCATCATCACACGTATTCGTACGAGGTTAAGCTTGCCGTGGTTAAGGATCGCCTGGAAAACGGTCTGACGGTTCGCGAGGCCATGATCAAGCATAAGATCCCCAGCGAGTCTTCGGTTAAGGCTTGGTGCCGCCAGTATCGCGACGGCGGCGCGGATGCGCTGGTCGACAAGCCGCGCGGTCGTAAACCGCGCGCCAAGAAAGCGGAGTAGCGAAAACGTGCGCCTATGGGGCGCATTTTTTCTATCGCGCCAACTTTTTGGACCGCCGCGAGTCTATCGGGACATCCTCCAAAGTGGCCAATAAACCGCGCGCAGCGGCCCGCGCGCCCGTCGCTGCGGTAAGGAAATGTCGCCCTCTACTCCAGTGTCGACGGACTCCTTACCCTGTACGCCTAAAACTCCCCAGTTGACCGAAAGCCTGCCGCCAGAACTCCCAATTTGAGCTATAACGTTAAACAATTGCAGCGTTTTTGCATGGGGGAGTGATGGTATGACGCTACTGTATTTCCTTACCCTGTTTCCGCTGGTACCGGCGCTGGGCATGCTGCTCGCGCGCGGTGACCGCGCCCGCGATGCGGTGGGGCTCATAGGTTCCGGCATTATTATGGCGGTGACAGTTGTAGTCGCCGCCATGTTTTTTGGCACGGGTCCGCAGAGCTTTGAGGTTGCCCCCGGCACCTCACATGTGCTCTCGATCATCAGCTCCGCCATCGATGTCATCCTGTGTGCTGTCATCCTGTACAACGCGTACAAATATAGGAACGTGCTCACCACGGTGCTCGGCATAGTCCAGCTGGTGGGTTCGGTTGCCTTCGCTGCCATGACGCTGCCCGCGGCCGAAGCCGTCACCGCAACGCCGCTCTACCTGGACTACATGAGCGTGATCATGGTCCTCGCCGTCGGCATTGTCGGCAGCCTAATCTGCGTGTATGGCCTGGGCTACATGAAGGACTTCCAGGCCCATGACGAGCACGAGGCCGCGCTGCGCGGGCAGACCGCGCCCGACCGTCGCCCGCAGTTCCTGGCGCTCATGTTCCTGTTCCTCTCGGCCATGTTCGTCATCGTGACGAGCGACAACCTTGAGTGGCTGTTCTGCGGCTGGGAAATCACCACCGTGTGCTCGTTCCTTATGATTGGCTACACGCGCACGCCCGAGGCCATCAAGAACGCCTTTACCCAGATCATCCTCAACATGCTGGGCGGCATCGCGTTTTTGGCGGGCCTTATGTTCCTGCACGTCAACGGCATGCCACTGACCATCTCGGGCGTGATCGAGCTATCCGGCTCCGGAACCGCGCAATCCGCGCTGCTGGTGATGCCGGTCATTCTGCTGTCGCTCGCCGCACTCACCAAGGCCGCACAGATGCCGTTCCACACTTGGCTGTTGGGTGCCATGGTTGCCCCCACGCCCACGAGCGCCCTGCTGCACTCGTCAACTATGGTCAAAGCCGGCGTGTTCCTAATGGTCAAGCTGAGCCCGCTCTATGCCATCTATCCCGTAACCGGCTTTATGGTCACGAGTGTGGGCGCCATCACATTTTTGCTCGCTGCCCTCATGGCCATCTCGCAGAGCAACGCCAAACGCGTGCTCGCGTTCTCCACCATTTCCAACTTGGGTCTCATCAGTGCCTGCCTGGGTGTCGGCGCGCCCGAGGCCGTATGGGCGGCCATCTTCCTGATTCTGTTCCATACGGTGGCAAAGTCGCTGCTGTTCCTGTGCGTGGGTACTGCTGAGCATCATATCGGCAGCCGCAATATCGAGGATATGGACGGTATGTTCAGCCGCATGCCGCACCTGACGCGCTTGATGATGCTGGGCATCATGGGCATGTTTGTGGCGCCGTTTGGCATGCTCGTGTCCAAGTGGGGCGCCCTGGTGGCGTTTGCGCAGACCGGCAACGTGCTCATGATCATGGTGCTTGCCTTTGGCTCGGCCGCGACGTTTTACTTCTGGGGCAAGTGGCTTGCCAAGCTTTCGGGCGTCGACCCCACGGCTCAAAACGTTGAGGTCAATGTCCACAAGACCGAATGGATGGCCCTCAACACCATCGCCGCGCTGCTGATTCTGTGCTGCGTGGCGTTCCCGGTTATCTCGAGCGGCCTGGTGTCGCCTTACTTGGCCATGGTGTTTGGCCGCGTGCCGTACGTTATTGGCAAGGACGCCATGTATCTGATGGTGGTTATCGTGGCGTTTATCGCCGTGGTGCTGCTGACTTCATTCCGCGTGAGCAACAAACCGCACGTAAACGTATATCTTTCGGGCGTGGGAACCGACAAATATCGCCATTTCCGCGGCTCGATGGGACACGAGGTGAAGGCCGAAAAGCGCAATTGGTACTCGGAGGACGCCCTTGGCGAGAAGCGTATCGGCCCCGCGGGCAGCGTCGTGTGCTGCAGCATTATCTTGTTTGCGCTGCTGTGTTGCGCGTGGATTGGGCCCGAGCGGCTTGCCATGAGTGCGCCCTCGGTGCTGCGCGGCAAGTATTTTGAAGGTTCGGGCGTCGTGGGCATCTTTGTAGGTACCGTGGCGTTTGCCCTGCTGGCGCCGCTTGTGGGCGGCCTGATCGACGGCGTTGACCGCAAACTGTCCGCCCGCATGCAGGGTCGCGTGGGCCCGCGCCTGCTGCAGCCCTTCTACGACGTTGCCAAGCTGCTGCGCAAGGCCCCCGCCAGCGTAAACACCATGGACGATACCTATATGGCATGCGCGCTCATCTTTACCGTCGTGGGCGGCGGCATCTTTGTGTCGGGCTCCAACACGCTGCTGTGCGCTTTCATGGTGACGCTCGCCGCGATCTTTGTGGTGTTGGCGTCCGCCTCGACGCAAAGCCCGTTTGCCCAGGTTGGTGCCGACCGAGAGCTGCTGCAGGTCATGAGTTACGAGCCCGCCGTTCTGCTGATGAGCGTGGGCCTGTACCTTGCCACCGACAGCTTCGATTCCATTGCCGTGACGGGGCAGTCGGCCCCTATCATCGTGTACAGCGCCCCCATTTTCCTGGCGCTGCTTGCGGTGCTTACCATCAAGCTGCGCAAGTCGCCGTTTGACCTTTCGTACTCGCATCACGCGCATCAGGAGATTGTCCAGGGCGTCGCCACCGAGATGAGCGGCGGTACGCTGGCCAAGATGACCCTTATGCACTGGTGCGAGACCGTGCTGTTTTTGATGTGGGTGGGCATGTTCTTTGTTTGGGACAACCCCGTGAGCTGGCTGGTCGCCCTGGTCGTCATGGCCGCGACGTACTTTGTCGAGGTCCTGATCGACAACATCTTCGCACGCAGCACCTGGCGCAGCTGCTTTAAGCTCGGCTGGGGCGTGGCGCTGGTGTTTGGCCTGCTCAACCTTATGCCCATCCTCGTCGACGTATTTATTTAGGAGGCGGCATCCATGGATCATAAAATGTCGCGCTCGCCGTGGGTTATTCATTACGACGGCTCGAGCTGCAACGGATGCGATATCGAGGTGCTGGCCTCGCTCACGCCGCTGTTCGATGCGGAGCGCTTTGGCGTGGTCAACACCGGCAACCCCAAGCATGCGGATATCTTTTTGGTGACGGGGTCGGTCAATGCCCAGAACCTGCCCGTCGTGCGCCAGATCTACAACCAGATGCTCGAGCCCAAGTGCGTGGTGGCCTGCGGCATCTGCGCGTGCTCGGGCGGTGTGTTCCGCGATGCGTACAACGTGATCGGCGGCGTGGACCGCGCGATTCCCGTGGACGTGTACGCGCCCGGGTGCGCCATTCGCCCCGAGACCGTGATCGATGCCATCGTGGAGGCGTGCGGCATCCTTGATCGGAAGGAGGCCGCGATGCGCGCCGGCGGCGACCCACTCACCGTGGGCGGTGCCGCTACCTGGGACGGTGGCGTTGAGCTGGGCGAGGACGGGTTTGTGGCTGCGGCTGAGGCCGGCGACGCGCCCGCCGCTGGCGACGCACCTGCTGAGACGCCCGCCGCTGCAAAGGAGGCCGAGTAATGCAAAAGGCTATCTATACCACCGTCGGGATCGATGAGCTCCTGGCGCATGTCCAGGCGCTCAAGGGCGTCGGCGCGCGCTTTGTGCAGATGCACGCCGAGCGCAACGTCGACGACGGCACGTATCGCTTGGTCTATACGTTTATCAACGTTCGTGCTGCTCAGGAGCATATTGCGCAGGACGGCAACTATGCGATTGAGAACCTGGTAGTCGAGGGCATCGAACAGTACCAGGAGATTCCGTCCATCAGCTCGTATTATCCGGCGGTATTCCCGTTTGAAAACGAAGCGCACGACCTATTTGGTCTTGCCATCACCGACATGCAGGTCGACTTTAACGGCTTTTTCTACCAGGTCTCGACTGCCGAGCCCATGAGCGTCATCACGCCCGAGGTGAAGGCCGCGCGCGAGAAGGCCATGAAGGTCCGCGCCGCCGCCGAGGCCAAGGCGCGCAAGGCTGCGGCCGAGAAGGCCGCCGCTGCTGTGGGGGAGGGTGCCGCGGATGCCGGCGATGCCGCGGGCGCTGCTGCCGCCCAGCCCGTTGCGGCTGCCGGCTCCGATGCTCAGCATGACGAGGCTGCCGCCAAGGCCGCGCTCAAGGCTGCCGAGATGGAGACAAAGCTCGCCGCCATGGATCCCGAGAAAGCGGCCAAGGTCCGCGCGGCACTTGCCGCCAAGGCTGCCCGCGACAAGCAGAAAAAGGAGGCGTAAGGTCCATGGCACATCGCTCCGTTATTCCGTTTGGCCCGCAGCACCCGGTGCTGCCCGAGCCGCTTCATCTGGACCTGGTGATCGAGGACGACCGCGTCATCGAGGCAATTCCGCAGATCGGCTTTGTGCACCGCGGACTCGAGAAGCTCACCGAAAAGCGCGATATGCATCAGTTTGGCTACATCGCCGAGCGCATCTGCGGCATTTGCGCCGTGGGTCACAGCTACGGCTATGCCAGCGCCTGCGAGCGCATGCTCGACATTGAGGTGCCCGGCCGCGTGCAGTATATCCGCACCATTTTGCACGAGCTTTCGCGCATCCACTCGCATCTGCTGTGGCTGGGTCTGCTCGCCGATGCCTTTGGTTTTGAGGCGCTGTTCTATCGGTCGTGGACCCTGCGCGAGCAGATTCTCAAGATCTTTGAGAGCACGTGCGGCGGGCGCGTGATTTTGTCGATTAACGAGATCGGCGGCCTTAAGCACGACATCGAGGACTCCGAGCTGGCGGGTATTGTCCAGACGCTCGATGCCATGCGTCCTGACTACGAGGCCCTAGTGCATACGTTTTTGGACGACGACAGCTGTGGCGAGCGCCTGCACGGCGTGGGTGTGATCAGCAAGAAGGACGCGCTGGAGCTTTCGATGGTCGGCCCGTTTGGTCGCGCCTCGGGCGTGGACTACGACGTGCGCATGTTCGGCGACGGCGCCTATGCGGACCTGGCTGCATTTGAGCCCATCGTTGCCACCGACGGCGACTGCTATGCCCGCTGCCAGGTGCGTTGTGCCGAGGTCACACAGGCCATGGACATCATTAAGGAGCTTGTGGGCAAGATTCCGCACGACGGAATCGGCGGGCGCACCAAGCTTACGCCGGCCGACGGCGCGCGTGGCGAGGTTGTGATTGAGCAGCCGCGCGGCGAGGCGTATTACTATGTGCGCGGCAACGGCACCAAGAACCTGGACCGTTTCCGCGTGCGCACGCCGACGTCGCAGAACCTGGCGGGTCTGACGCATGCGCTGCAGGGCGTGCTCCTTGCCAACGTGCCCATGATTATCCTGACCATCGACCCCTGCATTAGCTGCACGGAAAGGTAGGCGCGGCATGAGTTTGCTGACATTTGCCAAGACGGCCTTGGGTTCTATGGTCAAGCAGCCGGTCACGGTGTGCTATCCGCAGGAGAAACTGACGGCGCCCGAGCGCTTGCGCGGGCATATCGTCAACGACATGGACGTGTGTATCTGCTGCGGCATGTGCGCGCGTCGCTGCCCGGCGGGCGCGCTCGCGGTCGATCGCAAGGGTGGAACGTGGTCGATCGACCCGTATGCTTGCGTGGTATGCGGCGAGTGCATCGAAAGCTGCCCCAAACACTGCCTGAGTATGGACACCGCCCGCACTCCAGTTGCGGCGGACAAGACTCCCACGGTAGAAACTAAGCCGGAGTAGCGCGAGGACGGACCAAAAAATGGGCCGGTGATTCGCCGGCCCGCATATCGGGGCTTGCCAGTTGTCTGGTGGGCCCCGATTTATATGATGGGGAGATATGGAGGGAAGTTACCCCTGCTTTTTATGGATGCCGGCGATGTGCCGTGCGGTGTTCTTGAGCTTTGCCATCATGCTCGGGTCGGGGCGCGCGGCCTCTCACGCTTCGCGCTCGCGACGTTTCACATACTCGTTTTGGATGGGCCCGCCGTACTCCTCGACAAGGCGTTTGTACCAGTCGGCTGCTCCTTGGACTTCTTCTGCGGTGGGGTGGCCCTTCATGACGCCGCCCACGAGTTTGAAGGGTCCGAATGTGTCATAGCCGCATGCGCCGTAGGTTCCGATATACGTAGCGCGTTGAGTCCTTGCGATTCCCTCGAGATCGCGTGTGTACCATTTGTTTTTGCCGCCATAGGTCATGAGGCCAAAAACCATGTAGCCATCGATCGGCCAAGGGGATGATGCAGATCGGGGTCGCTTACCGTTATCTGCATCGACGGGGTTAATAAAGTAAAGGTGCGCCGCTCTTTTGACATCCTTGATTAGAGCAAAACTACCGGATCGAAAGCTACGCATACACTGGTATTTAATAACAATTACCAGCGGTTTATATCATTGATACCAATTGGTATCAATGATATAAAACCTCTACTTATTCAATACCGTTGGGGTATTAATATCGACCGTTTGCTAGTTGCTGGCCGATTGCCAAGGTTCGTGCTGAATGGCTCCTCTACCATGTTTACATTTACTGGATGCGCTAAGAGAGTTACGTCTGATGACCGTAGGGCGCGGCGCAGATTGAAGAGAAAGGGGAGCGAATGCTCAAAAAACGCTATTTTGCCGCCACCATTCTTGCAATGGTGGGCCTCTTGGGGTTGTCAGCTCCGCCCGCCGCATACGCGGACGGATATGGCAGCGTGGGCGTGAACAAATCGACCGGTATTATAACTATCGGGAATAATGCGATTTCTAGAACGTTTAGCATCGCAGACGGCAAGCTTACGACTGTCGAGATTAACAATAAGCTTGCCTCGACCAAGCTTGTTCCCGGATCGGGATCCGAGGAATTCGTCATTCAGTCGCTCGCCGAGGCCACACGTCTAGAGCCGACGGCTGCGCTCACGAGCGTCAAGCCTACGGCGGCAACTGCCGTGGGATCCTCGGTTGATTCGAACGAGGGCGCGCTGGCGTCAAAGGCAATCGATGGAGATGCAAGTACCTACTGGGCTTCTTCTGCGGAGGCTGCGGGCACGGCAAACCTCGTTGTAGATTTTGGTGGAATCAAAACCATCGCTAGCGTTCGCTATACGCCGCGTCACCACGATTCGGCGGGCTATGACTGCACGGGTCGAGTCAAGACGTACAAGCTCGAGTACCAGAAGGCCGACGGTACGTGGGCGACACTCGTGGAGAATGGCACCATGGAGGATACGGGTGCTACCACTATCACCTTTGACGCCGTGGAGGCAAAGGCGATTCGCCTGACCGGTCTCACCACACACCATTGGCAGCCTTCCAACGAGAATAAATACATGAACGCAGCGGAGCTCGACGTGCTCGACACTTTGGGCGATTCCGTTGTGTACGAGGCCAAGGGCTGGACTGTGACGGGAACGTCCGTTGCCACCAACGAGGGCGGCGGATATGATGCTCTGATCGACGGCGACCTCACCACCTACTATCATTCCCGCTATGGCGCGGGCGATGGCGACACGAAGAAGCTTCCTGTCGATTTGACGATCGATCGCGGCGAGGGGGGGGGCGAAGAGCTCCTTCCAGACGGTCGGTTACGCGGGCCGCAACGTCAAAGGTGCTAACGGCACCTTCAAGAAGTTCGCCGTGTATGTCTCGGACAGTAAGGATAACCTGTTCGATAACGCTAACAAGAAGGGCACGTTCTCGGTCGATCTGAGCTCTTCCTATAATGATGATGGTACCTGCAAGATGACCTATTTTGGGCTTGATAAGGCTCAGACCGGTCGCTATGTGGGTATTCGCGTGCTCGAGGCACAGGGCGGCAGCTTCGCCTCCGGCGCCGAACTCGACCTGTATAAGGAGAAGTTCGATACGTTCGAGAGCGGTTCGGGTAAGCCGCAGCTCAAGACAAGCGATCTTGAGCTTGATGGAGAGGCTCAAGTCAGCGATACTTCCGCGACAATCAACGATGTCAAGAAATCCGGCAAGATGCTGACGTTCACCTTCAAGCCGGTGCAGTTCGGTAACGGTTCGGCCACGGTGACCGAGAAGGTCGTCATGTATGATGGCGATCATTTTATGCGCAAGTTCCTCGAGGTCAAATCCGAGGATAAGGACATCCGTTTCGACTATATCGACGGTGAGCATCTCAACGTTAAGGATGCGGGTTACACCTGGACCATTCCCACGGGCAAGGGCGGCGTTGTTGAGATGACCGAGGCCCGTGCCAACCTGGGCCAGCCTATCTACGTCAACGGCATGTTCATGGGCTCGGAGTTCCCCGAGACCGATACGCAGATCGTTGATAGCCTGGGCCGTATGCGCTACTGGACCGGTAAGAATTTCACCGATTTTGAGCGCGATGGCCAGCTCACTTCGGATGGCAAGTACGTTTCGTGGCAGACTGTCGTGGGTGCCACCCATTCTGATGGTTCGAACAACGACGTGGTCCGAACCGATTTTTACAGCTATATCAAGAGTATTTCAAAGCCGAGCGAGTTCCGTATTCAGTACAACTCCTGGTTTGACAATATGATGCTCATCGACGAGAACAACATTCTCGATTCCTTCAAGGCGGTGGACAAGAACCTCTCTGCCACGGGTGTTCGTCCGCTCGACTCTTATGTCGTTGACGACGGTTGGAACAACTACAACAACACCGAGACTTCGGTTGACCTGGGCCGCTCCGGCACGGGCAAGAATACCGAAGGTTTCTGGGCGTTCAACTCCAAGTTTCCCAACAAGCTCTCGACGTCTTCGTCGCTTGTGGAGAAGCTCGGCTCGAATTTCGGCGTTTGGGTAGGCCCGCGCGGCGGCTATAACTTCTACGGCCAGCTTGCAGACATCATTTCCAAGGCGGGCAACGGCTCGGCCGCTGGCGGCTCGATTGACGTCGCAGACCAGCGCTATGTCGATAAGTTCCAGGAGCTCGCACTCCAGTGGATGACCGATTACGGCGTTAACTACTGGAAGTGGGATGGCTATGCCGATAACGCACAGTACAACGCATTTGCTCAGGGCGAGGGCGTTGTTGGCTACGATGAGAATCACCATCATATGTATGGTGGGCCAAACGGTTTCTATCATTCCACCGACTTGTGGGAAAAGTGGATCGTCCTGTTCGAGAACGTATGGGGCAAGGCCGATGAACTCGGCATCGACAACCTGTGGGTCTCTCTCACCTGCTATGTGAACCCGAGCCCCTGGTTCTTGCAGTGGTCCAACTCGGTGTGGATTCAGTGCACGCACGATCGCGGCGAGGTCTCCAATTCGACGCTCAACAACAAGATGGACAACATGTTGAGCTATCGAGATGGAGCCTACTACGACTTCGTCAAGAACCACGACTTCCAGTTCCCGCTTTCCAACCTCTACAACCACGACCCGATTTACGGTAAAGAGGGCACGGGTATCAGGGCGACCTCTATGGACGGAGCGCAGTTCCGCAACTATCTGTACATGATGGCTACGCGCGGCACATCGTTCTGGGAGCTCTATTATTCCGATAGCCTGTTTGACGATGAGAAGTACTTGGTGAATGCCGACTTCCTCGAGTGGGCTGAAGAGAACTTCGATAAGCTTCAGAACGCCAAGATGATTGGCGGCGTTCCGGCCTCGGGCGTCAAACTCGGTGGCATTAGCGGTGCGGGAACGCAGGAGGCTTACGGCTTCTCTTGCTTCAATAGCGACGGTGACGAGGGTATCGTCTCGATGCGTAACCCGTCGGCCAGCGAGAAGACCATCACCTTCAAGCTCGATGCCGGTGTAGGCGCCTCGCACGCTGGCACCTTTAAGCGCTCAATCGTAGAGTCCTACACTTCGGACGGAAGCGCGCTCGGTTCTTCGAAGGATAGCTATGCCCAGGGCGATACGGTTACCGTGACGCTCAAACCGGGCGAGACCCAGATTTGGAATCTGAGCCAGAAGGGTGACACTCAGGCTCCGAAGCTCGACACGATGTATGTCAAGGGTGCAAAGAGCCTTCGTGTTCAGGCAAGCGAGCACGTGACCGGTGCTAAGTTCACTGTTACGGTTGACGGCAAGCAGGTCGAATGCAAGAGCGTTGAGGCATCTGCTGATATGAGCACATTTGACATCAAGCTTGTTGACGCCGTGAAGAGCGGCAGCAAGATTGAGGTTACGGCTGCCCAAGGCCAGGATGCTTCTGGTAACGGCCTCGAGGGAAGTGTCTCGGGTGTCTATCGTCAGAATGGCATCATCGCCTCTGCGGAGACTTCGACCGGCGGAGAGCTTTCGAATGCCAAAGACAGCGTAGAGGGCAAGAACGGCTTTACTGTTGCCACGAGCGTTTCTGACGCGGCATCCTCGACGGTGCTTCTCTCTCAAGGTGAGGAGTGGAAGCTCGGTATCGATAAGGACGGCAAGGCGTACTTTATCGTTAACGGCACAACTGCTACCTCCGATGTGACGGTTTCGGGCGGCAACGTAACGATTGCAGGCGTTCGCGAGAACAATGGCATGCTCAAGATTTACGTTGACGGTGAGCTTGCCGGCAGTGCCTACCTGGGCGCGAAGAATGCCGACCACGCCGTGAACGCCGGTGCGATTACCGCTGGCAACGGTACCAAGCAGACTTCGCTTGCCGTCTACGATCATGCCCTTGCCTACGACGAGGTACCTACGTCCGCGCTGGCGGAGCTGGTTGCGACCGTCGAGGCGAAGAAGGACTCGGTGAGCGACGCATCCTGGGCAAACGCCGATATGGACAACCTGCTGGCCCAGGCAAAGGCGGCACTGAAAGGCGACGCTGCTGCCAAGAAGGCCGCATATGACAACCTTTATGCGGGTTATCTCAAGCTCGTTCCTGCGAACAAGATTGTGAACCTTGCCTTGGGCAAGGTGCCGACGGCTGCTTGGGTCGATGGCGACACGGCCACTCCGGTGACGAATTCTAACGCTTCTCGCGCCCTGACCGTTGCGACCGATGGCAACAATGCAAGCGCAGACGGCTATTGCATCTTTGGCAACGATGCCAAGGAGGCAGGTTCGTACATGCAGGTCGACCTCGGATCTGACTGCGAGATCACCGGAGTGAACCTGTGGCGCTATTGGACGGACTCGCGCACCTACAAGGCAACCGCACTTGTGGTTGCAAGCAAGTCCGACTTCTCGGATGCTCAGGTTCTTTACTATTCGGGCGATAACGACGTGTTCGGTTTGGGCGAGGGCCCGAAGGATAGTTTGTACGCCGAGACATCTGCGGGCAAGCAGCTCTTCGACGCCTCCAACTCCGAGACAGCGACGACGGCGCGTTACGTGCGCCTGTACGCCTCCGGTGTCAAGGGCACAGGTACTTCGAAGGAAAACCACGTGGTTGAGCTTCAGGTTTTTGGAATCGCAAAACAAAACGATCCGTACGACCTGAACGGCGAGAACGGTTTGCTTTCCCTGATCGCTCGTGCAGAGACCGCTCAGAAGAATGCCGATTCGTATGAGTCGGTGGAGGGTCTTGTCGATCCCCTAAAGCGCGCATACGACGTCATCGATCGTATCGATGCTGGACAGGATGTGACGTACGGCGAGGTCAAGGATGCCGCCGAGGCTCTCAAAGCGGCGCTTGACGCTCTGGTTGTCAAGGCTCCTGCAAAGAAGGTTACCGTGACGTTTGATGACGGCTGCGGGAATAAGTCTACGGTCGAGCTTGACGAGGGCGGCAAACTGGCCAAGCCTGTTGACCCCACGCGAGAGGGTTATGACTTCGCTGGGTGGTGTATTGACAAGGACGGCGAGCATGCGTTTGACTTCGACTCTGCGGTGAACGCCGACATTACGCTCTACGCCAAGTGGAACAAGCAGCAGTCCGGCGGCTCCGGCTCCGGTAACGAGGGTGGCTCCGGCTCCGGTAGCGCTTCTACAGATAAGGACACCACGGGTTCCCAGAACAAGGGTAACAAGAAGGGTACCAAGGTCGATCTTCCCGGTACGGGTGACAGCTCCATGTTCTTCGCGGGTCTTGCACTTTGCCTGGGCATGATAGCCATTGCGGCTTCTCGTTTCCTCGGGCGCAAGCGTAAGGAGTAAGTCCTGGCGACAGGTGCCTACAAGGTGCTTTATGTGGGTGAACGGGTACGGTGCGCAGGCGCCGTGCCCGTTTTTATGCCAGGGTTTGGGGAGCTAAAACGCGCCCATCTGATTCGCCGCCAGCATCAGCTGCGGGGCGTGTCTGCCTCTCTCGGCACAGTTCTCGATTTGACGAGCGACGATTCTCTCCGGATCGCGGTCCATGACGAGGGTATCGATTTTTTGGCCCGCCTTTTTGAGTCTCCACCGTTTTCCTGCGAAAACCCTCGTGTCTCAATGTTGGTGAGACATTTGTCTCACGCCCTAAACCGAATCTGGAACGTGTGTCACCTGCCCAAATTGTGTCTCATTTCGTAACTTTAGGCTGATACAAGGTCTAAGACCGCGAGAAGGGAGACGCGATGAGTAAGTACACGAGGGGTCTTTTGGCGGTGATACTGGCCGTAGTGCTAGTGCTGCCGGCTGCAGCATTTGCCATGCTGCCCGAGGCCAACGCCAGGTCCAGCACCGGAATGGACGGACCGACGGTGAGCAATAAGATAGTCGATCCTGACACCAGTAACAACTGGAAGTTCTGGGCTGGCGGCTATGACGGCAAGGAAGTAACAACTCAAAACGTCGGCCGAATCTGGACCGATAAGACGGTCAAGAAAGTCGAGAGCGGGGATTCGGATTTCCTGACCACGCTGTCTGCTATCTCTTCGACATCCGATACGACGGTTTCCGGCAAGCCGCTCGACATCGTGATGGTGCTGGACGCTTCTGGCTCGATGAATGACCCCATGGGTGGCGGAGATTCCACCAAGCGCATCAAAGCGCTCAAGAGCGCTGCCAACAACTTTATCGACACGATTGCCGGGCAAAACGAGAAGATTAAGGATGCGAGCAAGCAGCATCAGGTTGCCATCGTAAAGTTTGCAGGCGAGAGGAGCGATAGGGTCGGAAATGATACCTATCGCGAAGACCGCAAGACCTATAACTACTCGCAGACAATGCAAGGGTTGACGACGTGCTCGGTCGATGGCGCAAAGAGCCTTAAGGAAACGGTCAATTCCATTGCGCCTGCCGGTGCCACGCACGCTGACTATGGCCTGCAGCTGGCCGAGGGCATTTCGTCTAATCGCGCAGATGCCAAGAAGATCGTTGTGTTCTTCACCGACGGCTCTCCTACGAGTTCTAATGGTTTCGAGCCCGAGGTCGCTAAGGATGCCATCAATGCTGCCAAGACCATAAAGAGCGGCGGGGCGACCATTTACACCATTGGAATCTTCAGCGGCGCGAAGCCGAGTGACAATCCAACAAACAATGACACGAGCAACGAAAACAAATTTATGCATGCCGTGTCGAGCAACTACCCAAACGCCTCATCGTCCGTTAGCTATGACTTTTTTTGGACTGTTGACTGGAGCGTTAATTTCGGCGACCCCGTTGCCGATGCCAGCTACTACAAGTCGGCAACCAACGCCGCTGAGCTCGAGAAAATCTTCGAAGAGATCTCGGGAAGCATTATCCAAGCTGGTTGCCCGACCGAAGTTCACGGCGGTTATGGCGAGCATAAGTCTGGCTACATTACGTTTACTGACGAGCTGGGCGACTTTATGCAGGTCGACAACTTTACGTCTGTCGTGTACAACGGCGAAACGTTTGCCAACCCGGCAAAGAGTACCAAGGGCAATGTCGACACCTATTCATTTACTGGTGCGGCTGCGAACCTGGTCATCACCGTTCAGCGTGCCGAAAAGGGTAAGCCCCAGTCCGGCGATATCGTAACGGTTAAGATTCCTGCGTCGTTGATTCCGCTGCGCCACTTTAAGATCAATGATGGTGTACTTACGGTCGACGATACTGAGCCCGTTCAGGTGAGCTACACCTCAAGCGTTAAGAAAGACGCGCTCGATAACCTGTTTACACCCGAGCAGGTAGTGGGGCTTGAGGATTACATTAAGAGCAATACGACCACCGCGAAGGACGACTCCAAGACCGTAAACTTCTACGCGAACAAGTGGGATGGCGGTGCGCTGGGCGATACGATTGCCAACTTTGAGCCCACGGATTCCAACCGCTATTACTATTTCCAGAAGCAGACCCCCATTTACGTGGATGAAAGCTGCACAACGCCCGCAACGGGTTCGCTGGCTGCCGAGGGCATCTATTACTACAAGGATGAGTTCGAGGTGAAGGGCACAGACGGCAAGGCCGAGCCCCGTACGGCTGTTATTGAGTTTGCTGGTGGACATGCCGCGCAGTTTGGGGGCGCAATCGTGTCCGATGCGAGCGGCAACCTGTCGTTTAGTGAGGGAACCGCGCGCCTGGCCTTTATTGACGAGCTTCATACCACCAAGGAGCGCGTGGGCGGCAACCTCACCGGCACCGCGACCGATGTGCTCAATCCCAAGTGGAATAACACGTCCGCCAAGTCGAACGCCACGGAGGTTGACGTTCACCTGGGCAACAACGGCAAGATTAGCTATAAGTACGATATGACGCCGGCGACGGTGGATGCCAAGACTGACTTTGGTCTGACCAAGGTGCTCGAGGGCCGCGAGTGGGCGGATACGGACAAGTTTGAGTTTGAGCTCTCCGCGACGTCCGAGAACAATGCCCCGATGCCCGAGTCTGTGACCGTGACTGTTAAAAACGCCGATCTGGATGATAAGGGCAAGGCAGCCATTAATTTCGGTGAAATCACTTACGACAAGCCGGGTGAGTACACCTATGAGGTCCGTGAAGTTAATGGCGGGCTGGGTGGCATCACCTACAGCGATAACGTTGCCGCGTTCAAGGTGACTGTGACGGTTAACGCCAAGGGCGAGCTTAAGGCCGACGTTGAAAAGGCATCGGGTAAGACTAAGTTCACGAACACCTATACAGCTGAGCCCGTCAAGTCCAGCGTCACCGACAAGATTGAGGTCACCAAGACCCTGACTGGGCGTGCTCTTGCGGAAGGCGAGTTTAGCTTTGAGCTGCGCGAGATCAAGGGCAAGGACTCTGAGCTTATCGAGACCGTCAAGAATGATGCCAACGGCAACGTTGTGTTCAGCCCCATCGAGTATACCAAGCCCGGCGAGCACACCTATACGTTGCACGAGGTCAAGGGCAATGCCGGCGGCGTCACCTACGACGAAACCGTCCACACCATCGTGACCACCATTGCCGACAACGGCAAGGGTCAGTTGGTGGCTACGCATAAGCTGAAGGACGCCGATAACGGCAAGAAGATTGAGTTTAAGAATGCCTACAACCTGACGCCTAAGGACTCCAGCGTCACCCACAAGATCACCGCGTACAAGTCCCTGGCCGGCCGTGCCCTTAAGCCCGGTGAGTTCGAGTTCGAGCTCGTCGAGGGCGATAAGGTCGTCGCCACTGGCAAGAACAGTTACGACGGCATGATTGCGATGAGTTCCATCAGGTACACCGAGCCCGGTGAGCACACCTACACGCTGCGCGAGGTCCACGGTGGAACCAAGAGCAATGGCATCACCTACGACGGCACGACCTACACCATCGTGACCACGGTTACGGACAATGGCGACGGCACACTTGATGTCCATCATGTCCTGAAGGGCGACAAACCTGCTGAGTTCAAGAATTCTTACGGCCTGACCCCCGAGCGCTCAAGCGTCACCGACCAGATCGTCGCGACCAAGTCTCTGGTCGGGCGCGACCTCAAGGACGGCGAATTCTCCTTCGAGCTCGTGGAGGGCGAGGGCAAGGACGCCAAGGTCGTCGCCACCGGCACCAACAATGCCGACGGCAAGATCACGATGAGCCCCGTGAAGTACGACAAGGCCGGCAAGCACACTTACGCGCTGCGCGAGGTCAACGGCGGAACCACCAGCAAGGGCGTCACTTACAGCGACGCCAAGTTCACCATCGAGACCACCATCACCGACAACGGCGACGGCACTCTCGAAGCAAAGCATGTCCTGAAGGGCACCGAGCCCGCCGAGTTCAAGAACTCCTACAGTGTGACCCCGATCTACGCAGAGCTCGACTTTGACCTGAGCAAGGCCGTCGACGGCCGCGGCTGGACGGACGCCGACAAGTTTAGCTTCACCATCACCGCCGCCGAGGGCACCCCGCTGCCCGATCCCGCAACCGTAACCGTGAGCAAGAAGGACGCGGAGGACGGCATCGCCGCTATCAAGTTCGGCAAGATCCGCTACACGGCTGCCGGAACCTACAAGTACGAGATCCGCGAGAACGCGGGCAGCGCGGCCGGCATGAAGTATGACGACCATGTCGCGACCGCCGAAGTGACCGTGACCGAGGACGGCGAGGGCAACCTGACCGCCAACGTTACCAAGAAGGAAAGCGGACGCTTTACCAACACGTATCACTCTGAGCTCAATTACACCGCAGCCGGCGGCCTCAAGCTCAGCAAGACCCTCTCCGGACGTCCCATGACCGAGGGCCAGTTCACCTTTACCGTGACGCCCGCCGACGAGGCTTCGGCCAATGCGCTCGGCTTGCACGAGGGTGCCAACACGTTCAAGTCCCCTGCAGCGGCAGAGGGAACCGTCGGCCTAATTGACATTCTGGCTGGCAAGACGGTCATGTTTACGCAGGCTGACGCCGGCAAGACCTTCACATACACCGTGGCGGAGAAGAACGACGGCAAGCCCGGCTACACCTACGACACGGCCGAGCGCACCGTGACGATTGCTATCGCCGACGATGGCGCCGGTACGATCACCGCTACGACGACTGTCTCCGGCGGATCCGAGGCCCCGCATGAGGCGATCTACAAGAGCGGCGAGAACAAGGTCGAGAGCGCTGTGGTCCCGTTCGAAAACCGCTATAGCGCATCGACCGATACGCTTGGTGGCACTCCTGCGAAGATTGTTGCCACCAAGACCCTGACCGGTCGCCCGCTGGTCGACGGCGAGTTCTGGTTCGGCATTGCCTACGCGGGCGAGACGGAAGCCATCGAGGGTACTGTTAAGAGCACGCTCAACGGTCAGGTGAGCTTTGGATCGCTGCATTACAACACCGAGATGCTCGCCAACTTGGTGAGTGCCGGGCGTGCTATCCGCACCGACGCAGACGGCAAGATTGCGTGGACCATCGACTACACGGCCTTTGAGTATACGAACTTGCTGGGCGACCAGGGCATTACCGCCGCGAAGTCGAGCTTTAGCTTTAAGGTTATCGTCGTCGACAACGGCGACGGCACCCTGACGGCATCGCCCGACTACGGCGGCACCGTGCCCGTGTTCGAGAACGTCTATGGTGCCGAGGCCGTGGATGCCACGCTCGCCGGCACCAAGAAGCTCCAGGCGGACAAGGGCCTGACCCCGGCCGACATTGCGGGTAAGTTTACCTTTACCGTGACTGCCGACGAGGCTGGTGCCCCGATGCCCGAGAACACGGACGCAACCAACGACGCTGCCGGCAACGTGGACTTTGGCAAGATCCACTTTACGCTCGAGGATCTCAACCGCGCCCTGGGCGTGACGACTGATGCTTCTGGCGACGCATCGAGTGACGCCGAGGCCAACGCCGATGAGACCGAGGTTGACGCTGACGCCGCCGACGTCGACGGGGCCGACGCCAACGCCGAATCCAAGCCCGCAGCCCCCACCGCCCCGCGCTCGCACACCTTTACCTACACGGTGACCGAGTCCGGTAGCGCCCTTGGCGTGACTAACGACGTCAACGCCACGCGCAAGGTTTCCTACACTGTGACTGACGACGGTGCTGGACATCTGATCGTCAAGCGCGACGGCGGCGACGGTGCGGCCTTCACGTTCACCAACACCTACAGCGTGACGCCTACCGATTCGTCCGTGACCGATCAGGTCAAGACGGTCAAGCGTCTGACCGGACGCGACCTTGCAGCTGGCGAGTTCACGTTTGAGCTGCTCGAGGACGGCGTGACTGTCGCTAGTGGCACCAACGACGTTAACGGTAACGTTACACTGAGCCCGATCCACTACGAGGCGCCCGGCACGCACACATACATGCTGCGCGAGGCTTGCCCCAACGCGCTCGGCCTGTACAAGGGCGTCACCTATGACGGTACGACCTACACCGTCGTGACCACCGTCTCCGACAATGGCGACGGCACGCTGACCGCGACGCACAAGCTCGAGGGAACCACCGAGTCGGCTGGCTTTACCAACAAGTATCACGCCATGCCCACGCAGGTCTCCATCGGCGCCATCAAGGTGCTCGAGGGACGCGAGCTCAAGAAGGACGAGTTTAGCTTTAAGCTCGTTGGCGAGGACATCGAGTCCACCGTCACCAACGATGCCGACGGCAAGATCAACTTCGACAAGTTTGAGTACGACGAGCCTGGTGCGTACGTCTACACCATCAGCGAGGTCAAGGGCGACGAGGCCGGTATGACCTACGACAAGTCCGTCTTTACCGCGACCGTCAACGTGGTCGACGACGGCGAGGGCAACCTCAAGGCGAACGTCGCCTTTACCAAGGGCGACAAGAGCGTCGAGGGTATCGTGTTCAACAACACGTACAAGAAGCCCGAGACCCCTACGCCGACGCCCGACCCCGGCACGCCCAAGACCGTGACGAACATCGTCAAGACGGTCAAGGGTTTCCTGCCCACCACGGGTGACCAGCAGGCCGCTGCACTGCTCATGGCATTTGTTATTGCCATGGCCGGCGTCGGAGCCCTGGTCTGGGGTATCCGTAAGCGCTAGGCACGCTGGCAGCGCCCGGGGCCAAAAGGCCCCGGGCGGCCGGCGGGGAGCCAGAACATAGCCCCACCCATTACAGTCTGAAATAGGCCATCGATAAATTTCGATGGCGAGCATTCGGCGC
>ERZ839823.882-NODE-882-length-36731-cov-5.027757_pt1 | contig 36731 bp, 28 predicted proteins | sample MGYA00519862_ERZ839823 | MGnify/ENA primary metagenome ERZ839823 (study PRJEB31850, sample SAMEA3708853) | human gut metagenome | biome: human gut; feature: human-associated habitat; material: faeces | place: China | collected 2014 ...
AAAAGTGGACGTACGAGTTCAATGATCTCTATAACGAGTGGATAGACCTCTCTATGGAGAATGCTCGCGCCGCCGTAGCCTCCTCTCAGGCGTTCTTCACGCTCTGGCTGGAGCAGCAGCGGATCGCGCTGGAGCAGCAGGGGGTCGAGAATGTGGACGATCACATCGAGGCGCTGCTGCACAATCAGTGCGTCGATCTGTGCAGCCGAGTGTATGCGGCCCGGGTGGAATAATTTTGAACGAAAGAAGGACGAACCATGAGTACTGCCAGTTACAACTGCCCCTGCTGCGGCGGCCCGCTCAAGTTCAGCGGCGAAAGCGGCAGGCTGGAATGCGCCGCCTGCGGAAACAGCTACGAGCCGGAAGCGCTGGAAATGCTGAACACGGCGGAGAGCGGCGAACAGATCGTGTTCGAGCGGCCGAAGGAAGGATTTCAGGCGGGCGAGGAAGGCGTGCAGATCTATCACTGCAAGAACTGCGGCGCGGAGCTGATGACCGAGGATACCACCACCGCCGCCGAGTGCCCCTACTGCGGCAGCCCGACCATCCTGCCCGACCGCCTCGAGGGCGGCGTGAAGCCGGAAAAGGTGATTCCGTTCGTCGTGACGAAGGAACAGGCGCAAAAGCAGTTTGAAGATTATTTCAAGGGCAAGCGGCTGCTGCCGAACATCTTCCTGAACAGCCGGAACCGCATTGCGGAAATGCGTCGGCTGTATGTGCCCTACTGGCTGTTTGACTGCGACGCGCGCGCCGATATCGTCTACGACGCGCAGACGACGACCACGGAGCAGGAGGGCGAGTGGGAGGTTTCCCGCACGAGGCGCTATCTGGTGCGCCGCCGGGGACAGATGAGCTTTGAAAACATCCCCGTGGACGGCAGCGTGAAGCTCGATGACAAGATCACCGAGTCGCTGGAGCCCTACGACCTGAGCGCCGCGATTCCCTTCCAGAGCGCCGTTTTGGCCGGTGCGATGGCGGATCACGCGGACGCGGAGAGCGACGCCTGCGAAAAGCGCGCCGTGGAGCGCGTGGAGCGCAGCGTGGAGGAGACCCTGCGCGACACGGTGACGGGCTACGACGAGGTCAGCGAGCGCAGCAAGCGCATTGAGACGGAAGGCGGACGGGCGACGCCCGCGCTGCTGCCCGTGTGGCTGATGACCACCGTGAAGGAGGGCAAGACCTATACCTTCGCCATCAACGGCCAGACGGGCAAGCTCACCTGCGACGTGCCCGCCGACAAGGCAAAATCCCTGCTGTGGGGCGGCGGCGTGTTCGCCGGTGTGTTCGGCGCCTCGGCGCTGATTCTGGCGCTGCTGGATCAGATGGGCAGCGGCTCGCTGCTGATCGGCGCGGTCATCGCGGCCATCATCGCGCTGGCGGTCGTCGGCGGGCTGAAGGGTCAGCTCAGGCAGGCGGTGCAGCAGAGCGCGGCGGCCGGTTATATTCGGGAAGGCTCCTTCCGTCTGGACGTGAACTTCGATCATTTCCTCTATGAGAGCACGACGAGGCGGAAGATTGAAGACGATACGCAGAAGAAATAACGAAAAAATAACGGAGAAGTAACGAGGAGGGCAAAGACATATGGGATTGATTGCAGCAGCATTGAACGCCGCCGGCGGCACACTCGCCAGCCAGTGGAAGGAATATTTTTACGTGGACGCGCTGCCGGACAATGTGCTGGCGACGAAGGCGGAGAAAAAGGTCAAGGGCCGCTTCGGCGGCAGCCGCCACGAGGATGACAACGTGATTTCCGACGGCAGCGTCATTGCGGTGGCAGACGGCCAGTGCATGATGATCGTGGATCAGGGCAAGATCATGGATTTCTGCGCCGAGCCGGGCGAGTATGTCTTCCAGCAGAACGGCGAGCCGAGCATCTTCTACGGCGCGCTGAACGGCGAAAAGGCCAAGGCTATTTTGAAGACCACCTTTGACCGCCTTTCCTTCGGCGGTCAGGCCGGAAAGGATCAGCGCGTCTATTTCTTCAACACCAAGGAGATTCTGGGCAACAAATACGGAACGCCCAGCCCGGTGCCCTTCCGCGTGGTGGATAACAACATCGGCCTCGATGTGGACATCTCCATTCACTGCTTCGGCGAATACAGCTACCGTGTGACCAACCCGATGCTCTTTTACACCAACGTCTGCGGCAACGTGGAGGGCGACTACACTCGCGAGCAGATCGACAGCCAGCTCAAGAGCGAGCTGCTGACGGCGCTCCAGCCCGCGTTCGCCAAGATCTCCGAAATGGGCGTCCGCTATTCGGCGCTGCCGGGGCACACCGCGGAGATCGCCGAGGCGCTCAACGACGTGCTTTCCGAAAAATGGGCGAACCTGCGCGGCGTGGAAATCGTGTCCTTCGGCGTCAATTCCGTCAAGGCCTCCGAAGAGGACGAGGCGATGATTAAGGAGCTGCAAAAGAACGCCGTCTTCCGCAACGCGAACATGGCGGCGGCGCATCTGGTCGGCGCGCAGGCGCAGGCTATGCAGGACGCGGCCAAGAATCAGGGCGGCGCGTTCACCGGCTTCATGGGGATGAACATGGCTCAGCAGGGCGGCGGGGTCAACGCGGCGCAGCTCTTCCAGATGGGCGCGCAGCAGCAGCAACAGCAGCCCGCCGCGCCGGTTCAGCAGAGCGCGGGCGCGTGGACGTGTGCCTGCGGCGCGACGGTCACCGGCAAATTCTGCCCGGAGTGCGGCACGAAGAAGCCCGAAGCCAAGTCTGTGGAGGGCTGGACGTGCGCCTGCGGCGCGGTCAACACCGGCAAATTCTGCTCGGAATGTGGCGCGAGGCGGCCTGCGGGCGCGCCGGTCTATCGCTGCGACAAATGCGGCTGGAAGCCCGCCGATCCCGCGCACCCGCCGAAGTTCTGCCCGGAGTGTGGCGACCCCTTTGACGAGAACGACCGCGCGTAAGGCGGAAGCGTGTATGACCGATTGAGAAGACTTGTCTGATAAACGAGTCGCCTTATGCGACGAAAAAACTCCCTCCATGGTGAGACAACACTGAATTGCGCTGTCCGTCATGCGGGGAGTTTTTCGTGTTTCGGCCGGTTTTGCCGGAGGCGGGCGGATTGGCCGCGATGCGGATGATTCGCGGAATCCGCCGCCTTGGAGAAGGAGCGCTGTTTTCGCTTGATACTAATTCTTGTTAAAATGGCTTAATCCGCGCACCATCTTTTTCGCTCTGACTTTGCCTCGTTCCGTTCAACGTACCTCCAGTACGCCTCACTTCACTTGGCTTCGTCAGAACAAAAAATCTGATGCGCTCTGTTAAGCATTTTAACTGCGAATTAGTATGAAACGCACCTTTTTGGCGTGACAAAGGCGTTTTGACATGATACAATAAAACAGATTCGAGCCTGAAAACGGACGGCGTTTTTGGGCGCTTGTCGATGCGCCCCGCGAGGGGACGAGGGCCGCGCCGGAGCGCGCGGGGAGGATGACGGCGCGATCACCTGTCGCCGTGAACGAACCGAAGGATCAAACAAAGATTGAGAGGAACCAAAACCATGAACAAAAAGCTGAGCGGCAAGGACGTCGCCAAAGAAATGCTGATTTTGACCGTGGCGGTGGCCATCATTGCGGTTGCGGTCTATTTTTTCCTCGTGCCGAGCCACACGTCCATCAGCAGCATCTCCGGCCTCGGCATCGTGCTGACCAATTTTATCCCGCTCCCGCTGTCGGCCATTACGATGATCCTGAACGTCGTGCTTCTTGTCATCGGGTTTATGACCTGCGGAAAGGAATTTGGGCAGAAGACGGTTTACACGAGCGTGCTGCTGCCGGTGTTTCTGGGGCTTCTTGAAAGGCTGTTCCCGAATTTCGTCTCCATGACGGGCAGTCAGGAGCTGGATGTGCTGTGCTACATTCTGGTGGTCAGCGTCGGCGTCAGCATCCTCTTCAACCGAAACGCCTCCTCCGGCGGGCTGGATATCGTGGCGAAGATGATGAACAAGTATCTGCACATCGAGCTGGGCAGGGCCATGTCCCTGTCGGGCATGTGCGTGGCGCTTTCCGCCGCGCTGGTCTACGATAAAAAGACCGTGGTTCTGAGCCTTCTCGGCACGTATTTCAACGGCATGATTCTGGATCACTTCATCTTCGACCACAATAAAAAGCGCCGCGTCTGCATCATCACGGAGAAAGAAGAAGCGCTCCGCCAGTTCATCATTCAGGATCTGCACAGCGGCGCGACGATCTACGAGGCCATCGGCGCGTATAATTTTGAAAAGCACAACGAGATCATCACCATCGTCAACAAGGGCGAGTATCAGAAGCTGATGAACTTCATCAATCGGGAAGACCCGAAGGCGTTCATCACCGTTTACAACGTGTCGGATATGCGCTATCAGCCGAAAATCTGGGAGAAGGAAGCCAAAGAAAGATAAGGGGAAGCCCCAAAAACGCATATAAACGCGCACAGGGCTGTCAAGCTTAAATCGTACATTTCAAGAAGTAAATATCTAGGCATTTTGGATATGGGGCTTTGCCCCATCGCCCCACCAAAGGGCTTTCCGAGCGTTTACGGCGCCTGTTTGGCGCATCGCCCTTTGGAAACCTTCGGGCACAAATGCTTCGTTTTTCTCTTGAAATATCGGTGTTGTTAGCTTGACAGTCCCGTGCTTTTATAACACTATGAATGGTTTGAAATCGCCCGTGGGCGCAAAGCTATGGCGCTTTGCGGACCGCGGCGAAAGGAAATCAGATGCCCTTGAAGCTGAACGTGAAGCTCATGTGCTTGCTCGTGTCGAGCAGGTATTCCTCGTGCGTCTGCGCGCCCCAGCTATCGTCGCCCGCTACGCCCATCTGCTGCAGGTTCGCGCGGATGACCGTGTAATGGATCGGCGGGAGCTCGTAGTCGTGCATGGCGTTTTCCAGCTCGTGCGGCGTGTACGGCAGCGCGGAGAACTCCATGCCGTCGCCTGTGAAGCGCAGGCCGCGGCCGCGGTAATCCGTGACCTCCGCCCAGCGCACGCCCGTGCGGTTGCCGCACTCCTGCGGGACGAGGTACTTGGATACGTTCTCGCGGGTCGTCGTCTTGAAGATGCCCAGACGCGCGCCCTCACGGCGATCCACGTAGTTTTCATTCGGGCCGTAGCCGTAGAAGTGAACCTGATCGTAGTCCGCGTCCATCTTGAGCATCACGCCGAATTCCGGCATATCGCCCAGCTCGGCGACCGGATCGTAATCCAGCTTCACATCCACCTGTCCGCAGGGATGCACGGTGTAGGTCAGCTCGCACTGCGCGTCCGGCCTCGTGCCCAAGCCGTAGGTGTAGCCGATGGTCACGGAGCCGTCCGGGTTTTCCGTCGCGGAGGGGTGGTTGTTCTTCTTCGCCAGCTCGGCGGTGGCGTTCGTCGCCGCGTACAGGGACGCGATCTTCCACTGGGCGTAGCGGAGCGGCATGCTGCTGCCGCAGTCATTGTCGTTCGGCGCGCGCCAGAAGTTCGGCTTCGGGATGGACTTGAGCATCTCCTTGCCGCCCCAGCGGTAGCTGGTCAGGCCGCCCTTGAGGTCGCCGAAGAGCACGCTGAAATGCTCGCCGTGCACGCCCGTGTTGTAATCGCCGCGGACGACGCGCAGCGGCGCATAGCGCTCGAACTTCGCTTCCTCCTCGACCCGATAGACGCCTTGCGCAAACGCGACTTCGTATCCGCGCGGCGCCCACGCCGTATCCGCCTTCAGGCGGAAGGAGAGCGTCACGGCGTATTCGCCCCCGCGCGCCTGATGGGCGAACGGCAGGTCGTATTCGCGGCTTTCCAGCGGCGGAACGTCGGTTGCAAGCGGCGCGGAGGCGATGGTCTCGCCGTTGCGCGCCAGAATCACAACACAGTCATACGCGCTCGTGTTGGTGAACATCGCGCGGTTGGTGACGACGGCCTTCGTATCCGTCACCTTGGCAAAGATATCCTGATAGTTGTATTTGACCTCCTGCATCTTCGGGCTTTCCTCGCCGTCGCCATAGGCGATGCCGTTGCCGCAGAAGTTGTAATCGCAGGGGCGGTCGTCAAAATCGCCGCCGTAGGCGTAGGTCGTGTTGCCGTAGCGATCCTTCGTGCGGATGGACTGGTCGATGTAATCCCAGATGAACCCGCCCTGATAGAGCGGCTCCTCATAGGCGTATTCGGTGTACCAGTGCATCGCGCCGTTCGAGTTGCCCATCGCGTGCGTGTATTCGCAGAGGATGAACGGGCGCTCGCGGTGCTCGGCGAGGTATTTCCTGATCTGCGCGACCGGCGTATACATCTGGCTTTCCATGTCGGTCGTCTCGCTGCGGCGGCGGTCGTGCGCCACGCCTTCGTAATGCACGAGGCGCGTGTCATCCAACTGGCGGAACTTCTGGCTCATCTCGAAGATGACGTCGCCGCCGAAGGATTCGTTGCCGCAGCTCCAGATGAGGATGCTGGCGTGGTTCTTGTCGCGCTGGTAGGTGGAATTGACGCGATCCAGCAGGATCGGCAGCCAATCCATGCGCTCGCCCGGCAGCGCGTATTCGACCGGCTTTCTGCCGCGCGCCACCATGTCCCAAATGCCGTGCGTCTCCATGTTGTTTTCGTCGATGACGTACAGGCCCAGCTCGTCGCAGATGGCGTAGAGCGCGCTGCTGTCGGGGTAATGGCAGGTGCGGACGGCGTTGATGTTGTTGCGCTTCATGGTCAGCAGATCGCGGCGGATCTTCTCCTCCGGGATGGCGCGGCCGCTCTCGGCGCAGAAATCATGCCGGTTTGCGCCCTTGAACACGATGCGCTTGCCGTTGAGATACATGACGGCGTTTTTCAGCTCGAACCGGCGGAAGCCGACGCGCTGGCGGACGACTTCGAGCACCTCGCCGCTGCCGTCCTCGACGGTCAGCAGCAGGTCGTAGAGGTTCGGCGCTTCGCTGCTCCACAGGCGCGGCGCTTTCACCGGAAGCTGCACGGCGATTTCGCCCTCCGCCACGCGCTCGGCCGCCGCGATGACCTCGCCGCCGTCGAGCAGCGCCATCTTCACGCGGCAGGCGCCGACGGCCGCATCCAGCTCCATCTTCATTGCGAGGTCGAGCGTCGCGTCGGTGAAGCTGTCGTCAAGCAGCGTCTTCACGCGGATATCCGCAATGTGCGCCTTGGGGATGGCGTAGAGATAGACGTCGCGGAAAATGCCGGAGAAGCGCATGAAATCCTGATCTTCCAGCCAGCTTCCCGCGCTCCAGCGCTCCACGCGGCAGGCGAGCTTGTTTTCGCCCTCGACGAGGTAATCCGTCAGCTCGAACTCGCTGGGCGTGAAGGAATCCGACGAGAAACCGACGTAGCGCCCGTTGAGCCAGACGGCGATGCAGCTCTCCGCGCCCTGGAAGGAGATGAAGACCCGCTTGCCGACCATCTGCACCGGCACGAAGAACGTCTTGATATAGCTGGCGACGGGGTTGTATTCCTGCGGAATTTCGCCGATTTCCACCGCCTGATAGCCGTCCCACGGATACTGAATGTTGGCGTACTGCGGCGCGCCGTAGCCCTCCATCTGGATGTGCGCCGGGACGTGGATATCCGCCCAGCCGCGGCTGTCGTAATCCGCCGCCTCAAAGCCGGGGATGACCTGACCGGCGTTGAGCGCGTGGTGGAATTTCCAAAGCCCGTTCAGCGAACAGCGCAGGCTGGTTTCGCCGTGGGAAAGCTCCTCCATGCTGGCGTAAGCCACATGGTCGGAATGGGCCGCGACCCGGTTTTCGGCAAAGAAAAGGGGGTCTTTGAGTCTGCTCACGTCAAAATTCATATGCTTCTTTTCCTTTCGATTCAAAAAGAGAGGCTGACAGGCTGAATGTTCAGCGATGCGGCCCCTCTGATTGGGCTCATTGTACCATCATTTGACTGCACCCGCAACCGCGTTTGTGAAACTCTTTTGCAGACAGAAGAAGATGATGACCGTCGGCAGCGAGCAGATCGTGACCGCCGCCATGACCACGCCGTAGTCGATGACATAGCCGCCCATCGTGTTGGCGACCAGCATCGGCATGGTAATCGCCTCGTTGGTCTGCATGACGACCTTCGGCCAGAGATATGCGTTCCACGCGCCCATGAACGTGATGGTCGCGGCGGAGGCGTAGGTCGGCTTCATCATCGGGATGAACATCCGAATGAAAATCTGGAATTCGTTCAGGCCGTCGATGCGCGCCGCCTCGAGCGTGTCCCGCGGGAAGCTGCGCGCGCTGTTTCTGAAATACATAATCAGAAACGGCGTCGCGATGCTCGGCAGGATGAAGCCCGTCCACGAGTTGATGAGCTTCGCCTTGGTGAACATCTGGAACAGCGGAACGAGAACCGCCACAAACGGCACCATCATCGCCAGCATCAGGATCGCCATCACGGTGTCCTTCGCCTTGTCGTGATAGATTTCAAAGCCGTAGCCCGCGATGGAGCTGACCGCAAGCGCGGCAAAGGTTTGCAGGAGGGTCGTCGCGAACGAGTTTTTCAGCGCGCGCACGACGTTGTGCTGCTCGAACAGGTGCTGTAAATTTTCCAGCAGGTGCGTGCTCGGGAGCAGCCAGCCGCCCAGAATCTGCTGGGTGTTGTTAAACGCGGAGATAAAGCTCCAATACAGCGGGAATACGGAAATCAGCGACACGGCGATCAGAAAGATGTACATGACCGCGCGCGTAGCGTTTTTGCGAAGGGCGCCTTCTCTCATCGCTTGTCACCCACTTTCATCTGGATTGCAGCCAGCACCGCGACCATGACCAAAATGACGAAGGACATCGCGGCGGCGTAGCCGAAGTTCGGGTTCTTGGTGAACATGGTGTTGTAGATATAGTGCGACATGGTGATCGTCATGTTGCCCGGCCCGCCGCGCGTCAGGTTGACGGATTCATCGAAGAGCTGGAGCGTGCCGTTGGTGGACATGATCGCCGTCACCAGAATGATCGGGCGCAGCAGCGGAATGGTGATGCGCATGAGCTGCTGATAGGAGTTCGCGCCGTCGATGCGCGCCGCCTCATAGATCGAATAGTCGATGCTCTGCATGGCGGAGAGGTAGAAGACCATGTTGTAGCCCGTCCAGCGCCAGACGAGGCCGATGATGATGACCGCCTTGGCGTAAACCGGGTCGTTCAGCCAGTTGATCGCCTCGGAAATCAGGCCGAATTTGAGCAGCATGTTGTTGACCATGCCGTCGTAGGTGAACAGCGTGCGGAAGATCATCGAATAGGCGACCAGACCCGTCGCGCACGGCAGGAAGATGCAGGTTCTGAACAGGCCGCGGAACTTGAGAGCCCTGTTGTTGAGCAGGGACGCGAAGATCACGGCCAGAATCAGCATGATCGGCACCTGAATGATCAGATACGTCAGCGTGTTGGTCACGGACTGGATGAAGACCTTGTCCTTGAGCATGAACTGGTAGTTTCTCCAAAGCGGTTCGGACCAGACCAGCGCCGTCGGTTTGCCGCGTTTGAAGGAGGTCAGCAGAGCGCTGAACATCGGGTAAAAGCTCATGATGAAGATCAGCAGCGTCGCAGGCGTCAGGAACGCCCAGCCCGCCAGACTTTGCTTCTGGTGCATGGACAGGCGCTTCTTTTTCTTCGGCGCGGATGCGGTGTTGGTCATGGTAAGCCACCTCTCTTTGATATAACCCCGGATGGGAAGAACTGCCGCCCCGGAAGACCCAGAGCGGCAGTTGATCTCAAGAAAATTCCGTCAGGATCAGAAGCCCATGGTGAAGTTCACCGTATCCTCGGCAGTGGCCAGCTCGGTATCCACGTCGCCGCCCTGGAGAATGATGTTGGTGATCGCCGTGCCAAGCGCCTCGCGGGCGTCGTAGTAATACGGGCCGGTGATGTTGGACGGGGTCTGCGCGCCGAACTCGACGATCTCGGCGAAGATCGGTTCGCCGTTGAAGAACTCGGAGCCCGCAGTGTAGTTGGAGCCTTCCTTCGCCGGGGTGTAGGTCGCGATGGCGGAGGTCGCCGGCAGAATCTCGTTGTAGAATTCGACGTTGCGGTACATCTGCATGAAGTCAAGCGCAAGGTCGATGTCCTTGCCGTTGATGATCGCCCAGCTGGAGCCGCCGTTGCTGGAGTAGTTGGTCGCGCCCTCGGCCTTGACGAGCTTGGGCAGGTTGGTCATCGCCCACAGACCCTTCTGATCCTGCAGGCTCATAACGGTAGAGAGAATCCAGCAGCCCTGAATGGTGCCCACGACGGTCTGGTTGGAGAGCGTGCCGATGTACTCGTCCCACGTGTTGACCTCGATGAAGATGCCTTCCTTGACCATGGTGGCGTAGAAGTCGATGACTTCCTTGAGCTGTTCGTTGTTCTTCAGGTTGACGGAGCCATCCTCGTTGAACATGGACGCGCCGCAGCTCTGGAGCATGATGAGAACGGTATCCACCGCGCCCGCCTGACCGGAGAGCATCGGGCGGCCGGTCTTGGCCTTCACGTCGCGGCCGATCTCGATGAAGCGCTCCCACGTGATGTCCTTCAGGTCAGCGGCGGTGTAGCCGGCGGCCTCGAGGTAATCGGTGCGGTAAGCGGCGACGGCGGTGCCGGCGTCAAACGGGATGCCGTGGTTCTTGCCGTCCACGATGGAATACGCGAGCTTGCCCTCAGCAAAGCCCTCGTAATCGTACTTGCCGGTCAGATCGGCGTACACTTCCGGATAGTTGGTGACGAACTTCTGGAAGGAGTTATCCTGAACGAGCAGGATGTCCGGCAGGGTGCTGGTATCGCCGTTGGAGGCGATGACTGCGGTTTCGATATCTTCGGAGAGCTTTTCCTGAATGTCGATCACGGCGTCGGGATGATCCTTCAGATACATCTCCTTCGCAATCTGCATCGCCTTGATGTTGAAGGTCGGGTCCCACGTCCAGATGGTGATCTTTCCATCCGCTTCAGCCAGCACGCCGACCGCGCTGATGATCATCGCGAGCGCCAGCATCAAGGTAACGAGCTTTTTCATAAAAATCCAGTCCTCCTCTTTCTTGGTCGTCTTTTCGTTCCCTCGGCAAAAACAAAATGCCGTAAATCGACAAAAGTTTTTTGTTGATTCTGCACGGCATTTTACTTTCCTGCGCCGATTTCTTGTATACATTTTACCATACTTCTCGGCGCAATGCTATTCAATTTCGACTGCAATATGTTCAAAAATGACTATTTCCTCGCGGATCGGCCGTCCGGCTGCTTTTCCCCGCACGCCCACTCGTGCGCTTTTTGGGCATTTTTTCGCCACGCGGAGGGACTCTGCCCGACGCAGCGCTGAAAATTCCGGTTGAACGTCGTGATGGAGGGGAAGCCTGTCCGCGCGGCGATGTTCTGAATCGGCTCGCTGGTCGAGCGCAGGAGGTTCAGCGAGCGGTGGATGCGGTAGCGGTTGATGTATTCCAGCGGCGCGACGCCGACCAGCGTGGTGAACATCCGCCGGAAATGGCTTTCGCTCATCATGCAGCTGCGCGCCATCTGCTCGACCAGAATCTCTTCCGCGTAGTGCTGGGAGACGTACAGCAGCGCCGGTTCCAGCGCGGGCGGCACGAGCGGCGTATCCAGCCCCGCCATCACGTTCGTCTTGGCCGCGCGGTCGCGCAGATTTGCCAGCCCCGTCAGCAGCAGGAGCAGATAGGCTTCCAGCTCCGGCAGGACGTTTCCGCCGCTCCGCTCCAAATCGAACATCGTGTGGATGATCGACGCGGCGCGCGCGCCGTCCTCGTCGCCGGGGGGCAGATAGACGCCGCCGTGCCACGTCGTTTGCAGCGCGGCGCGGATGGCCTTGGAGCACCAGTGCGGCGACTGCGCCAGCATGCGGTCGCTGTCCACGGCGATATAGCGCCAGTGGGTGAACGGGGTGCCCGCGTTGTGCTGGGCGTGGTAAACGCCCTTGGGTGCCATCAGCAACGCACCCGCCGAAAAGCGCCAGCTTCCCCCGCCCATCTCCGCCATGCCCTCCCCGGCGAGGCATAGCCCGATTTCAAGGCAGTTGTGGTAATGGCTGCCGTCCGGCGTGTACGGCGGGTACCACGGGATATCCGTCAGGGAGATAATCATGGAATCGGCGGCGGGCGGATAATTTCGGCATTGCAGATTCGGCGGATTCTCGATCATGCTCTGCGTCTCGTTTTCATATTTCGCCATCCGTCATCATCACCTTTCCGGGGCAAAGCGCCCGTATCGCGCCCACAAAATCCGGATACGGCAGGAAGCACACCCGAACGAAGCGCCCGCTGTCCGCGCCGCTCCCCTTGGCGTAGAGGAACGCGCACGCCCGATCGGGGTCCTGCGCGGATACGTCGTAGCAGACGCGCCTGCGTTCGCCGCGCAGGGTCAGCGCCTCCGCGTCCCGCATGGGCTGTGTGCCCTCGGCGGCGACCGCGATGAGGTCGTCCAGCTGGAGGGTGAAAAACTCGATCTCCTTCTGCCGCGAGCGCATGCCGCTGGTGCGCATGACGGTCAGCGTCCGGCCATCCAGCCGGTATTCATAGATCACGCGCGCCTCGCCCATCAGATACCACCCGCCGAAGAGCGACCCCAGCGCCAGCGGCATGAAGAGAATCCCGAACATCGCGCCCAGGATCGTAAAGAGCAGCGTCGCGGCGTAGAGCAGGGCGACGATGACCCGCACATAGCCGGGCACCTTCCGCTCCACGCTCCTGCGCAGCGACATATTCTGCTTCTGCATGGCCGTTCACCTCATCCTTAAAAACTCCAACTGACGTTTGTGGGCGATACGCAGGCGCTCCAGATGTTCAGGTTCGCCAGCGTGCCGTCCGCCCGCTTCAAATAGGGGAGCCTTTCTTCCGTCAGTTCGGGAATGTCGTCGAGCCGCCCCTGCGCGAACGCGCCGATGCGTTCCCTTGCCGTTTCCAGCCGGCCGATCTGCGCGCTCAGGCGGATGTCGATGACCTCAAACCCGAACGGCCGCAGGCTGTTCATCCACAGCGCGCGCCAGCAGCGCGCAAGCGCGCGCATCTCCTCGATGCAGGCGTCGCACAGCGGCAGAACGTCTTTTTCCGCCGCCCGACGGTCGCCCCTGCGCACGGCGGGCGCGGCGGCCGCCCGATAGGCGCATTTCGCCGCTACGGCGCGGCCGAGCTGCGCGTAGAAGCCGAAGAAATCCGCAAAGGCCGGGTTTTCCTCGGCGTAGCGCGCGTATCGCGCCGCGAGAACGCGGTAGTGCGCCTCCGGCCCAAGCCCCGCGAAGTCGGCCTCGAACAGCGGCATCAGCGGGTCTTCGTAGAGAAGCTGCTTCACCGGGTTCATCACATCGCCCGGCCGCGCGTCAAGCCCGATGCGGTTGAACGCGCCCAGCGCGCGGAAGGGCTGCGCGGGGCAGCCCGTGCAGGCTTCAAACCGCGCGTCCAGCGCGTCGTCGTCCCGGCCGCCGTTGTACGCGATTTCCGCAAAGAGCTGAAGCCCCAGCAGGCCGCCGAGCAGCGGGTTACATTCCGCGCCGTCGTCGCCCCACATCGTCGCGAACGCCTGCCGAACGCCCGCCTCGCGGCACGCCGTCATCAAAACGCGCGTCGTCGCTTCCGCCTTGTCGTAATCGGGGACGGGGCCGTTCCACGTGTATACGCCGCCCGCAAAGAGGGTATCCGCCGAAAACCGCGCGTGCTCGGCGAACAGATGGCGCGCCAGCGCGCCGTCCTCCGTGTAATAATCCCAATAGACGAGGTCGATGTCCTTCGGCGCGGCGGCGACGATGGCCTCGCTGAGCGTGCAGCCCGCCGGATATGCCGCGGCGCTGCCCGGCTGCGCCATGTGGAAATACATATCGCTCCACATCATCGCGTGCAGGCCGTGCTTTTTGAGGATATCGCCGATCCGCGCCAGATGCTTCTGCATCAGCTCGCTCTGGGGCACATAGCCGTGCCTGTCCATGTATTTGCCGCGTCCCAGCCCGTAGGCCTCGTCCATGCCGATGTGGATGCGCCGCGTCGCAAACGGCCTGCTCGCGGAGACGATCATCTCCTCGATCAGCGCATACGTCTTTTCCTCGTCCAGGAGCAGCACGTCGTCCGTGTCGCGCATGTCCTCCATGCAGGGCCAGCGGAGCGCGCGCGCCATGTGCCCCAGCGTCTGGATGCAGGGGATCATCTCGATGCCCAGCGCGTCGGCGTATTGATCCAATTCGCGCAGCTCCGCCTGCGAAAAGCGCCCGCGCAGGTAGCCGAAATACGGCCTGCCCGCCACCTCGTAGGTATCCTCGGTGTAGAGCAGCACCGCGTTGTAGCCCATGCGGCTCAGCCTGCGCAGGAAGGTCTTTGCGGCCTCCATCGTCGGAACGGCGTTTCGGGAGCAATCCAGCATCGCGCCGAGCAGGTCGAGCGCGGGCGTTTCCCGCACGCGGAAGGGGCGCTCGTCAAACCGCGCGGCGAGCATCGTCAGCCCGCGGAAAAATTCGGCGCGGCTCCCGCAGAAAATCGCGCCGCTCTCCGCCTCCGTCAGCACTTCCAGCGGTCCTTTTCGAATCGTCACGGCGACGGGAAAGCCGTCTTCCGCGAGCGTCAGGTTCAAATCGGCTGCCTGCGCCCTCGTTCCTTCCATGATGGGGGCAATATCGCCCGTCAGGCGAATGGATGGCATTTGAAAACCTCCTCCTTCGGGGAATGATTTGACGTTTTTGCAATCATTCGAAACGTTCGTTTCTTTCATTATAGGGTTTTTGCCCCGTTCTGTAAACCGCGAAACCGCAAATCGCGAAAAATGCGGATTTTGCGCGGGCGGATTTTATCTCCGCGAAAAAAGGGGAGAAAAAAAGGAATAATTTAACAAACACGGAAATATATTACATAATGGGATGCTTCGACGAGCGCAGGAACAGGGGAGTGTTGCTATGCGGAAGAAAAAAGCCGCCGCCTTTTTCAGCGCGCTGGCGTGTATCGCGCTGGCGTGCGCCGCGCTGCTGATCGGCGGATGCGGCCGCGCAAACGCGGCCAAACGGGCGAAGGACGACGACAGACCCGTTATCGTGGTCGGCAGCGACAATTATCCGCCCTTTAATTATGAGGACGCAAGCGGCCTGCCGACGGGGATTGACGTGGATCTGGCGACCGAAGCCTTCGGGCGGCTGGGGTATCGGGCGGCGTTTTCGGTCATCGACTGGGAGGATAAAAAGGAACTGGTGGAGTGCGGCGCGATCGACTGCATATGGGGCAGCTTCTCCATCGACGGCCGGGAGGCGCAGTATCGCTGGACGGAGCCGTATATGCTCAGCCGACAGGTGGTCGCGGTGCGCCGGGACAGCGATATTTACGCCCTTTCCGATCTGGCCGGAAAGCGGGTGGCCGTTCAATCCACGACGAAGCCGGAGGAGCTTTTCCTCTCGCATGCCGACCCGAGGCTTCCGGCGCTGCGCGAGGTGTTTTCGCTGCAAAACCGGGAATTGATCTATCCGTTTTTGAGCAAGGGCTACGCCGACGCCATCGCCGCGCATGAAACGGCGATTCTGCAATATATGTCGGATTACCGTTTGGAATACCGCATTTTGGATGAACCGCTGCTGACCGTCGGGCTGGGCGTGGCCTTCGCGCCGGACGACGCGCGCGGGCTGGAGCGGGCGCTTTCCGACGTCTTCGAGCAGATGCGGGCGGACGGAACCATGGAGGAGATCATCGGGCGGTATCTGGATGAGCCGCTGCGATACATGGAGGGGAAAAGCGATGAAGGCGAAATCAAAAGCTGACCGGCTTTCCGTTCGCCTCGTCCACATGGAAATTCTGCTGGCGCTGGCGCTGCTGGGCGTCGTGTTTCTGACGGCGGCCCATTCGGACACGGTTTCCGCGCGGCAGCAGATGGCGACGACCATTCGATACATCCGGGAGCAATGCAACCGCTACAACCGCATCGAGCTGGCGAGCGAAACCAAGAGCCTGATGCGCGTGATGGAGAGCGTCGGCCAGATCGCCCGCCAGATGGAGGCGGACGGCGAAGCGCGCGCCCCGCTTTCAGAGTATGCGCAGATGGGATATGTCTCCGGGCTGATTGTGATGGATGAGACGGGGTTCGTTCTGTCGGATTATCACGGGACGGGCGAAGCGCCCCGGCAGCTTGGCGAATATCTGGATTCCCCCGCGCTGCTGGACGCGGCGCTTTACCCCGAAAAGCGCTACGCCACGCGCTTTGCCTGCGCGGACGGGAGCATGATTGATCTGGCCGCCGTCGGGCGGCGGGATGCGCCGGGCGTCGTCGCGGCGTATTACCGAACGCCGGTGGAATATCTCGATGCGTTTCGGCTGTCCATCGCGCTGATGCTTTCGGGGTACAGCCCGGAAACGAGCGGTACGATTGTCGTCACCGGCGGCAGCCGGGTCGTGGCCAGCAACGACGAGACGCTCATCGGCGGCAACGCGGAGGAAATGGCGATTCTGCGGCAGATTCGTCAGGCGTACAGGAGCGGCGAGCTGGTGCGCGCGAGCCGGCCGGAGGATTCGTTTCGGCGGTATTACGGCATGATGGGGTGCGGGCGGAATTTTTACGTCTATGTGTATATGCCGGAAAAGGCGGTGTTTGCAACGACCCCGCAGAACATGCTGTTCGCGCTGATTTTCTACGCCGTCGTCCTCGCGTTCATCAAGGTGGTTCGTTTTCGGACGGCGCAGAGCTATCAGGAGCGGCAGTATCGCGTGCAGAAGGAATACGCGGAGAAGCTGCGCGCCGCGAACGCCGAGCTGAGCGCCGCCGTGGATCAGGCGGATCGCGCCAACGCGGCCAAGACCAGCTTCCTTTCCCGCATGAGCCACGACATTCGAACGCCGCTGAACGGGGTCATCGGCCTGCTGCAAATCGACGACGCGCACCCAAGCGACGTCGCGCTGCTGACCGCGAACCGGGAGAAGATGAAGGTGGCGGCCAACCATCTGCTCAGCCTCATCAACGATGTGCTGCAAATGAGCAAGCTGGAAAGCGGCGAAATCACGCTGGCGCACGAGCCGCTTGATTTGAACCGGCTTTTGCGCGATATTCTGACCATCGTGGAGCAGCGCGCCGCCGAGGCGGGTGTTGCGCTTGAATACGACAGGCGGCAATTCGAGCGGATGAAGCCCGGCTGCGTATACGGGAGCCCGCTGCACCTGCGGCAGGTGTTTTTGAACGTTTACGGCAACTGCATCAAATACAACAAGGTCGGCGGCAGCGTGACGACGCTTTGCCGGATCGTCGGCGAGCGGGATGGAATCGTCACCTATCGCTGGGTGATCCGCGACACGGGCATCGGCATGAGCCGGGCGTTTTTGGCGCACATCTTTGACCCGTTCGCGCAGGAGCACACCGACGCGCGGAGCGTCTATCACGGGACGGGGCTGGGCATGGCCATCGTCAAGAGCCTGATTGACAAGATGGGCGGCAGCATCGAGGTGAGCAGCCGGGAGGGCGAGGGTTCGGAATTTGTGATTACCCTGCCCTTTGAAATCGCCGAGGAATTGCCCGAGCCTCAGCAGGTGGCATGGGAGACGGAGACGGCGGATGTGCGCGGCCTGCGCATCCTGCTGGCCGAGGACAATGCGCTGAACGCTGAAATCGTCAAAAAGCTGCTGGCGGATCGCGGGGCGGAGGTCGAGGTCGCGTCGGACGGGCGGCAGGCGCTGGAGGCGTTTGAAAGCCACAAGCCGGGCACATATGCCGCCATCCTGATGGATGTGATGATGCCCAACATGGACGGGCTCGACGCGACGCGGGCGATTCGCGCGCTGGATCGCGCGGATGCGAAGGTTGTTCCCATCATCGCGATGACCGCCAACGCCTTTGAGGAGGACGCGCGCAAGTGCATGGAGGCGGGCATGAACGCGCATCTGCCCAAACCGATTCGAATCGAGCGGCTTGTCGCCGTGATTGCGGGGTTCTGCGGCGCGCGTCAGGCCTGAGCGGGGAACGCGAAAAAGGCGCTGCCTCTCATGGCCTGCTTTAGCCATTTTGAGACAGCGCCCCTTCTGCAAATGAAAGAATAACTGAATTTTTTGATTTTGCTCAATTCTTGTAAAGCGATCGGGAAAGCGCCGATCAACGCGCCTCGGAAACCGCGCGCCTGATCTGCAGGAGCAGCATCACCATGCTCACGCTCAGCAGGATGTGGCCGATACCGGCGACGCCGGAGATCGCCGCGGTCATCCCGGCGGAAAGCTCCGTGCCCAGCACCTGCGGAATACCGCGGACGACGAGCATGACAGCGGTCATGTTCAGGCCGATGTGATAGGTCGTCAGCGCCCGCTTCGTCTTCGCGCCGGTGAAGGAAAAGCTCTTTTCCAGCAGAAGCAGCAGGAGGAAGAACACCATGCCCAGCAGGAAGTAGTGCGTATGCACCACGCCGAGGGATGTTCTGGCGGTGAAGCCGTTGAACTTGGTGAACTCGCGGTAAAACACGCCGCCGACCATGGCGAGAAGAGCGTACAGCAGGGAAGCGTTCATGTAGCGTTTCATTTTCTTTTTCCTCCTTGTGTGAACGGGGATGTGTGATGTCGCTGATGTGTGCCGACGGATTACCTGCACTCCTTCTTCATCGCGAAGAAGCCGATCAGAACCGTCCACACGTAAGCGCAGGTCTTGGGGATCATTAGCATGCCGATCATCGGGACGGCGTCTGCCCAGAGCACGACCGGGATGTAGAAGCCGAAGCTGAGCACGATGGTCAGCCACATCCAGCGGAAGGCCGCGTCGTTATGTTCCTTCGCGCTGCGGTAGAACAGCACGATAATCAGCAGACCCAGCAGGGCGAAGGGAATGTTGCGGTAGATGCCCCAGGAGAGCGGAGAGGTGGCGCTGAGCCACTGGTTCTGCGGCATCATGCAGAGCACGACGCGAACGGCGGCCAGCAGGTAGATGGAAGCGGTCAGGCCGCTTTTGCCCTTGATCTGGTAGCGCTGCCGCCAGACATAGTAGAGCAGCACATAGAAGACGGTCATGGTGACGGAGGTGATCCACTTGCCGAGGCCGAGCGGCACGGTGTAGTTTTCAAGGCCGGTGGTGCACAGCGCCAGCGCGCGGGGGATCAGGTGGAAGGCGTCGCCAGCGCCCAGCACGACGGCCATCAGACCGAACAGGCGGAACTGCTTGTTGCCCTTGCTTCCGCGGATCATCAGAATACCGATGGTGATGACGGACACCAGATAGACGGCGTCGAAGATGGTTTCGATAACAGCCTGCATGATAATTTCCTCTTTTCTGATTTTTTGTTTTTGTACAGTAAATGAGCAAATTCGAAATTTTGCACAGATTCCGATAACGGGCGCGCATTGCGCGCCTGCCTGACTCCCTCAGTCACGGCTACGCCGTGCCAGCTCCCTCGAAGAGGGAGCTCATTGTCAGGTTATTTTCCGACTAAGCAATAAGTTGCGCCGTGCCCGTAGGGGCGCGCATTGCGCGCCCGCGTTTTGTGCAGAATTTGCTTTTTGCTCAATTACTGTATGAATGATTATCTCCGGCGGGCGGCGGATGCCGCCTTGCCGAAGTTCATGCCGAGCAGCAGCGTATTGCGTTTGACCTTCACATGGAAACCTTCTTTGTGAACGATGTTCAGTTTGCGGCTAAGAAAATGCCCGCAGAGGGCTGAGGATTCAATAAAGCGTTCTGCGGACGATCTCCAGCACCGCTGAGGGATCATAGTCCTGCCGAAGCAGGGCGGAGAGCGTCAGGGAAAACAGCACGTCGGCGAATTTTTCCGGGGTGAACTGATCCGTAAAAGCGTCGGGTCGGATTTTTTCATCCTGCCTGAGCACGTCGCACAGCCCGGAAAGGATGTGATGCCAGGTTTTCTGCATGCGCCGCTTTCCGTCGGATTTCTCTTTTCCCATGAAGCCGAGGGAATGGAGGGTGAAAAAGCCGGGGTATTGCTCGCCGCCGTAGGCCATACGCTCGTAAATCCACGTCACGCAAACCTGAACGTCGCGGAACACGGCGTCGTTATCCGGGCGGTGAAAGATTTCGCACCAGACGCTTTCCACCGTAGCGCCGACCAAATCCGATTTAGAATCAAAGTAATTGTAAATCGAACCGACCGACACCCCGCAGGCCGCCGCGACCGAGCGGATGCTGATCGTCGACCAACCCTGCTGCCGGATCATCTCGCGGCTGTTTTTCAGAATCTCCTCTTTGGAGGTCACGATTGTATTCATTGGGGCACCTCAATATGAACAATGTTCACTATCATTATACACAGAGACTTCCCGATGTCAATGGGGAAAATCAATTTTTTTGAAAAACAGTAAATGAGAAAATCCGAAATTATGCACAAATTCTTATAACGGGCGCGCAATGCGCGCCCCTACAATGTTGCGAAAAAAAGCAAGCGCACATTGTACTGCCATACCCGTAGGGGCGCGCATTGCGCGCCCGCGTTTTGTGCAGAATTTGCTTTTTGCTCAGTTATTGGAAAAAAGATGAAAAGGCCGGCTCCGTGCGAAGCCGACCTTTCAAAAAACGTATATGAGAACAGGAAAAATGCGTCGGTTTATGCCGGGGCTTTCGGCAGCTCGGCCGCGCCCTGCGCGATATGCAGCGTGAAGGTGAAGCAGCTTCCCTGCCCGGGCTCGCTGGTGACGCTCATCTCCTCGCCGAGGTGCTTCATAATTTCGTAAGCGATGGCGAGGCCGAGGCCGGTGCCCTTGCTGTGGTGGGATTTATCGACCTTATAGAAGCGGTCGAACACATGGGGCAGATCCGCCGCGGGGATGCCCACGCCGGTGTCGCGCACGCGGACGCGGACAACGTCGCCCTCCGCGCAGGCGCTCAGCGTGACGACGCCGCCCTCCGGCGTGTACTTGAAGGCATTATCCAGCAGCACGATGAGCACCTGTTGGGTGCGATCCGGATTGCCCCAAACGCTCGGCAGGTCTTCCGGCACGTCGTAGACGAAGGTCTGCTGATAGTCCTCGGCGTAGGCGGAATAGGTTTCGTGGATGAGGTTGAACAGCGGGAGCGGGGCGAAGACGCTTCGGGAGAGCGAGGCCGTGCCGCTTTGCAGGCGGGAGAGCTCCAGCATGTCGTTGACCAGCCGCGACAGGCGCATGGTTTCGCGCAGCACGACGTCATAAATCTGCTGCCGCTGTTCCTCGGTCTTCACCAGACCGTCGCGCAGCGGCTCGATCAGCGCGCGCATGGCGGTCAGCGGCGTGCGCAGCTCGTGGGAGACGTTGGCGACGTAATCGCGGCGGGTCTGCTCCAGCCGCTCGGCGCTGGTCACGTCGGAAACGATGCCGACGCAGCCGGTTACCTCGCCGCTTTGCAGCAGCAGCGGCGAAACGGAGATGTGCAGCGCGACGTCGCCCTGCCAGACCGTCTTTTTGACGGCCTGCGCGGAGGAGAGCGCCTGATCGAACATGGCGAACACATCCGGCGCGGCGGCGCGCACATTGTCATCGGTGGATTGAAGGTTCAGCAGGCCGTAGACGGCGGGGTTAATCAGCGTGGTCGCGCCCTTCGCGTCCACGGCGATGATGCCTTCGGAAAGGCCGTTAATCAGGCTTTGCAGCCGGTTGCGCTCCATTTGCAGCGAGGAGATGGTGCTGCCCAGCTCGCTGGAAAGGTAGTTGAGCGCGCGCCCCAATTCGCCGTATTCGTCGTTGGAGCCATCCTCCGCGCGGGCGGTCAGGTCGCCGCCGGCCATCGTCAGGGCGACGGTGCGCATCCGCGTGATCGGCCGCACCATGCGGGAGGCGAAAAACAGGACGACCGGGAGCATCAGCAGCCCGACCAGCAGCAGCGAGAGCGCCAGCGTGTTGGTGAGCGCCTGCATGCCGCCCATGATCTCGGTCATGGATTGCGCCATGAACACCGCGCCGATGACCTCGTCCATGAACGTGATCGGAACGGCGACGACGACGAGGTTGCCGTTCATCACCTCTTCGGTGGAATCGGTCTCGGGCGCTTTGGCGCTGCCTTCGCTCAGGCCGTTCATCACGCCGGATGACCGGGCGGATTTGCGATGGCTCGCGCCGTCGGAGACGGTTAAATCCTCCATGCTGCCCACGTGCGTGGCGACCTCGCCGGAGAGCACCTGCGGCAGCATGGATTCGCTGAGCTTGGCGGGCAGGCGGCCGACGCGCCGCCCCTCGATCTGCTGGGTGCGGATGAGCGTGTCGCCGCTGGCGTCCACCACCCAGACCGTCGCCTCCCACTGGGAGGTGCTGCGGCCGATGAGCGGCACGAGGTAGGTGGAGGAAAGCTCGCCGCGCAGCGTGCTCTCGATATACCCGGCGATGATCTGCCCCTTGGGGATCAGGTCGCTGATCTTATTGCTGGCGAAAATCTGCGGCGAAACGACCGTGTAAATGCCGGTAATCAGCAGCGCGAAGAGGATCACCGTGCCATAGACCAGCACCAGCACGCGCCGAAAGGAGGCGCTGTGCCGTTTCGGCCTGCCCGCCGTCATGCTTCGGCCTCGAACTTATAGCCCACGCCGTAGACGGTGATGATATCCCATTTCTGCCCCATCTCCTCGCAGGTGAGCTTTTGGCGCAGGCGCTTGATGTGGGTATCGACCGTGCGCGTGTCGCCGAAGAAATCATACCCCCAGATGCGGGAGAGGATCTGCTCGCGGTCGAACACGCGGCCGGGGTGGCTGGCCAGCAGATACAGCAGCTCCACCTCGCGCGGGGTGCAGGCGACGCTCTGCCCGGCGAGCTTGACGCTGTAACGCTCGGGCTGGATTTCCAGCGAGCCGTAGGTCAGCGTGGTCAGCTTTTCATCCTGCGCGGTATCCGGCGCGGCGCAGGTGCGGCGCAGAACGGCCTTGATGCGGGAGACGACCTCGCGCGGGCTGAACGGCTTGACGATGTAATCGTCCGCACCCATTTCGAGCCCCAAAATGCGGTCGATCTCCTCGCCGCGGGCGGTCAGCATGATGATGGGGAGCTGGCTGTCCTTGCGGACGGCCTGACAGACCTCCATGCCGGTCATGCCGGGCATCATCTGATCCAGCAGCATCAGATCGTAATGCTCCTTCTTAATCATGTCCAGCGCCTGCCTGCCGTCATAGGCGGAGTCGTGCAGAAAATCCTCGTTATCCAGATAGAGGGAGAGCGACTGATGAACGATGGGATCATCGTCGCAAATCAGAATACGTATCGTTTTGCTCATGGCGATCACCTCGGAGAAAATATCATCACGATTCTAACCGAAAGCTGTGGCGGCAATGTGAACGGAGGGAAACGAAGAAGAAAACCGCGCGGAACGCGCATTTCCCTTAAAGCACGGGCAAAACGGCCAGACGGATCGCCGCCTCGGCATACGGCACCAGCTCCGCGTCGAAGGCCAGCGCGATGTTCGCGTCGCTCAGGACGATCGGCGGCTGGTCGCAGCTTGCGGCGCGCATGCCCCAGCGCGGCAGCGGCGTCACGCGGGCGGAGAGCGCGACGGAACCGTCCATGCGCTCGATCACGCGGATTTCCTCCGCGCCGACGAGGGCGACGGCAAAATCCATGCCCGCGCTGAGCACGTCGTCGTGCGCGACGGTTTTCGGCGCGTAGACGAAGCGGATCGGGCCGCGGGCGACACTCACCGCCTGATGGAACGCGGGCAGCTTGCGGACGGCCATCGGCAGCGTCAGCAGAAGCTCGTCGCCATCCTGCCAGTCGCGGTTGAGGGTGACAAAGCCGCCCGCCTGCGCGGGGAGGATGTCGCCGTCCACGGCGACGGTTGCGCCGTTGGCCCATTCGGGGATGCGCAGGTGAATCGGAAACGCGGCTTTTTTGTCGGTGTGCACCGTGATGCGGACGCTGCCGCCCGCCGGGTATTCGCCGGAAACATCGACGCGAACGGACGCATCGGAGAGGCGGTAGCGCACCGAGCACGGCGCGTAGCCCATCGCGCAGAGGCCGTCGTCGCGGGAGACCATCCACTGGCTCTGCACAAAGCGCGGCCATGCGCTCAGCAGCGCGCAGAGCGCGTCGCCATCCTCGAGGCCGAACAGCCCCGCGTCCTCGCCGCTGAGCGGGAAGCGCGCCGCGCGGGAGAGCATCGCCTGATTGGCCTGCTGCATTGGCTGAACGCCGCGCCCATCCGGGGCGAAGGCCGCGTCAACGGTGTTGTACATCAGCGTTTCGAGCTGATCCGCGCCGAATTCGCCGCCGGGGCAGGCGAGCAGCGTCTCCAGCGACGCGGCCAGTTCGCAGGCGCTCACGGCGGAAACGCCGCGGCTCGGGTGCGTGCCGCCCAGCAGGGGATCGGCCGTCACGCCGCCGCCCGCCGCGCCGTGCGCCTTGTTGAGCCGCGCAAGCCCCGCTTCCGGCGCGGAGAGGTGCTTGCCCGAGCCGGTCAGCACGCCGCACAGCGCGCTGGCGCGCAGACCCTCGCACAGGTTCGCGCCGGAGGCGCTGCGCAGCAGATGGTGGGTGTAGCCGGATTCATCCTCGTGCGCGAGCGCGTCGAGCAGCTCCCGCGCGGTGAAGGAGCGGGAGATCGGCGTGCGATAGGGGAAGGCATGGAAGAGCGAGGTATAATCCGCGCCCTGACTGACGAGCATCATCAGCACGGAGAGAATCGCCTTCTGCCCGGTGACGTTGTAGAGCAGAACGCCCGCTTCCAGCGTGTCGGCGGTGTGCATCGCGTCCTCCGCCGAGAGGGCGCGCACGCGCAGGGTATCGTGCAGATATTTCATGTAGCGCAGCATGAAGGTCAGAAGCTGCTTGTCGCCGCTCATCGAGTAGGCGGCGCAGAGCGCACGAAGCATGCGTCCGCGCGCGGCAAAGGTCTCGCCCGGCGCGCCGAACGAGCCGTCCTCGCGCTGGCGCTCGACCACGCGGCCGCACAGGCGGAGCGCCTCGCGGCGCAATTCTTCGTCGCCGAGCTGCGCGCCGGTCAGCAGCATGGCTTCCAGCAGCTCGGGCGCGTGCATGCCGCCGCCCAGCGGGCCGCCGAACCACGCGCTCTGCTCCCCGGCCTCGGGGAAGACGGACGCGCAGCGGGAGAGCAGGCCGCCGCGCAGCGCCAAGAGGCGGTCGCGCGTCGCGCCCTGTGCGGAAACCGCGCCGACGGGCAGCGGGGCGAAACGACCCGGCGCGAGCGGCGCACGGGCAAAAAAGGTGCGTGTCAACATAAAAATATCCTCCGATATCAAAATTCTCAAAGAAACCGCGGGAAAACCCGTGGCGGGGAAAAACCTACATATAGTTTAACGCCGCGCGCGCCCTGCGTCAACAGCGGAAAACGGGCAAACGATTGACTTTTCTGAAAAAATGCTCAGATTGATTGCTTCAAAAGTGTTGAAATTGATGGGGAAATGGGGTACAATCGAAGAAAAAAGAAATACGGAGAGGAGCTTTTTTGATGAGCGATACCGCAAAGAAGCAAGTCCGCAAGCTTAAAATCATAGAGGATGACCCCAATCTTTCCGCGTTTGAGAGCGATTTGAACGAGCGCGTGCGCCATTTCAAGCGGCGCAAAAAGGAGCTGCTCGCGCCGGGGCAGACGCTGACGGAGTTCGCCAGCGGCCACCTGTATTACGGTTTCCACAAGGTCAAGGGCGGCTGGGTTTACCGTGAGTGGGCGCCGGGTGCGACGGCCATGCACCTGATCGGCGAGTTTAACAACTGGGACAGAACAAGCCACCCGATGAAGGCGGTGGGCGACGGCAACTGGGAGATTATGATCCCCGGCGTCCGCACCCTCAGGCACCGCAGCAAGGTGAAGGTTGCCGTCACCAGCGCGCGCGGCACGGAAGACCGCATCCCGCTCTACGCCACCTACGTCGTGCAGGATGAAAAGACGCACAACTTCAGCGCCGCCATCTGGAACCCGCGCAAGGAATTCGCGTGGACGGACGGCAAATTCAGGCCGAAGAAGAACGTGCCGCCGCTGATTTACGAGGCGCACGTCGGCATGGCGACCGAGGAAGAGCGCGTGGGCACGTATCTGGAGTTCATGCGCGACATTCTGCCCCGCATCAAGAAGGACGGCTACAACACCGTGCAGCTCATGGCCGTGATGGAGCATCCGTATTATGCGTCGTTCGGCTATCAGGTCAGCAATTTCTTCGCGGCCTCCTCGTGGTACGGCACGCCGGACGACCTCAAGGCGCTGATTAACGAGGCGCACGCGATGGGGCTGAGCGTCCTGCTCGATCTGGTGCACTCCCACGCGGTCAAGAATACCGCCGAGGGCATCAACGGCTTTGACGGGCGCGACGATCAATTCTTCAAGGACGGCGGCGCGGGCGATCACCCGGCGTGGGGCAGCAAGGTGTTTGACTACGGCAAGAACGGCGTGGTGCATTTCCTGCTCTCCAACGTGCGCTTCTGGCTGGAGGAATACCATTTCGACGGCTTCCGCTTTGACGGCGTGACCAGCATGATCTATCTGGATCACGGGCTGGGCAGCGCGTTCACCGATTACCGGCAGTATTTCTCCATGAACACGGACGTGCAGGCCGTCGCCTATTTGCAGCTCGCGGCGGAGCTGACGCACGAATTCAAGCGCGGCGCGCTTTGCGTGGCCGAGGAGATGAGCGGCATGCCGGGCATGTGCCTGCCGGTCAAGGACGGCGGCATCGGGTTTGATTACCGCCTGAGCATGGGTCTGCCGGATTTCTTCATCAAGACCATCAAGGAGAAGCAGGACGGGCAATGGAACATCGGCCGCCTGTATTACGAGCTGATTTCCCGCCGCCCCGGCGAAAAGAACATCGCCTACTGCGAGAGCCACGATCAGGCGCTCGTGGGCGACAAGACGCTGATGTTCCGCCTGGCCGACAAGGAAATGTACTGGGGCATGAACCGCGGATATGAAAACATGGTCGTCGAGCGCGCCGTCGCCCTGCACAAGATGATCCGGCTGGTGACGATTGCGGCGGGCGGCGAAGGCTATCTCAACTTCATGGGCAACGAGTTCGGCCACCCGGAATGGATTGATTTCCCGCGCGAGGGCAACGGCTGGAGCTTCGCCCACGCGCGCAGGCTGTGGAGCCTCGCGGAGAACGGCTATCTGCGCTACGAGCTGCTGGGCAACTTCGACAAGGCCATGATTGCGCTGATCCGCAAATACGACGTGCTGGAGGGCGGCATGCCGCGCTGCCTGCGCCAGCACGAGGACGATCAGATTCTCGCCTTTGAGAAGAAGGGCTGCGTCTTCGTGTTCAACTTCCACCCGACGCGCTCGCAGACGGGGCTGTTTGTGCCCGTGCCGGAAAAGGGCGACTATCAGGTGATCCTCTCCACGGACGACAAGACGTTCGGCGGCTACCAGAACATCGACAAATCCGTTGTTTACCACACGTGGGCGCACGACCCGCAGATGGGCGACGGCTTTGTGATCTACCTGCCCGCGCGCACGGCGGTTGTGCTGCGCAGGGTGGAGAAGAAGGATTGACAAACGCTTCCCGGCGTGGCAAACTAAGGATAACGTGCAGCCTCCTCGGCCTCGTCGGGGAGGCTGCTTCTATCCGGCAGAGCAAAAGGAGCGGAAAACATGGGCGAGCAGAGACATTATCGAAGACCGTCGCAGCATAAACGCAGGCCGCCTCAGACCGTCATGCCCTGCGGGTCTGAAGATACGCCTGAGCGTCAGAGCGAACACAGGGCGGAGACGGAGAAACAGCCGCCCCGACAGCCGCGCAAAAGGCTGGTGCAGAAACCGACCCCCAAGTCGCGGCAAAACCCGCCTGAGCAATGGGCGAAATGGCGCGGACAGGCGCTGGATTCGGCGAAACAATGCGCAAAACGCGGCGCAAAGCGAGCCGAGCGCGGTCTGCTTCAGGCGCAGCTTGCGGTGACGCGCGCCAAACGCAGAGCGGAGCGGCGGAAACAGAAAAAGCAGGCGGAGCAGGACAGCTATCTCGGCGCGTTTTCCGTCGGCGGGCGGAAGGGGCGGAAAACGCGCCGCCTGAACCCGCGCTACGCGGTGATGGCCGGCCTTTTCTGCGTGGCGATCTGGAGCGCGGCGCAGTTGGTCGGCTTTGGGGCGCGCTATGTGCAGACGAGGCGGCTTGAAAAGCAGCTTTCCGCGATGCACAGCGAGGCCTTTGCGGTATACGGGCAGGAGACGCAGACGGAGGACATGCTGGAGGAAACGCCCGCGGAAACGGCGGCGCCCATGCCGACCGAAGCGCCCGCGCCGACCGAAGCCCCCGCGCAGGAGGCGCGGCAGACGGTCACGCCCGTGCCGGAAACCGTCAAAACCACGCAATATCAGCGCATGGGTGGCACGCCGCTTGCGCAGATGGAGGCGCTGCACGCGCAGAACACGGATCTGGTCGCGTGGCTCACGATCGACAACGTGCTCGACCTGCCCGTGGTCTACCGCAACAACAGCTATTACCTCACCCACGATTTCGCGAAGAACAAATCGACGGCGGGCACGATCTTCCTTGACGAAAACCACCCGATGACGGAAAAGACGCAGAACCTGCTACTGCACGGCCACAACATGAAGGACGGCACGATGTTCGGCAGGCTGACGCAGTACGAAAAGAGCATCGATTACCTGAAGGCGCATCCGTTCGTCGATTTCAGCACGCTCTGGCATCAGGAGCGATACGTCATCTTTGCGGTGGTGGACGTTTCGCTGGATACGAGCAGCGAGAATTTTCTGGATTACTTCGCGCATCCCCGGTTTTCCAGCGACGCGGAATTTGCCAGCTACATCCGCCGCGCGGAGCTGGCCTCGATGTACGCCATACCGATGGATGTGAAGCCGTCCGACGCGCTGCTGACGCTCTCCACTTGTCTGGAGGAAAACCGGCTGGTCGTCATCGCCCGGCGGCAGCGCGACGGGGAGAGCAAGGCCAGCCTGCGGGAGACCGTCAACATGGCGGTGCGCCAGTGACAGCGTGAAAGGAGCAAACACATGGAAAACGGGATTCGATTCGACCTTGAATATGAAACGATGCCGTGGCATCGCGTGGACGCGGTGGTTTTTGACATCGGCAACATTTTGATTCGATACGCGCCGAAGGACTTTTTGGAGCAGCTCTTCCCCGGTGACGCGCAGAAGCAGCAGGACATGCTCGCGCGCGTCTACAACGGGCCGTATTGGGAGCGGTTTGACCGGGGCGAGATGGAATACGCAGAGGCGGCGCGCAGGCTGGCCGGGCAGTTCGGCGGGGACGAGGCGGAATACATGCGCGCGCTCACCGGCTGGATCGAGCTGAAAACGCCGATTGACGAGGGATTCCGCGCCGCGCAGCGCTGCCGCCGGGCGGGCAAGCGGCTCTATCTGCTGAGCAACTACCCACGCGAGGGCTATTTGCGGATGCGCGAAAAATTCGCGGATCGCTTCGGCGAGCTGTTTGACGGCGGCGTGATCTCCTACGCCTGCCATCTGGTCAAGCCGGAAAAGGCGATTTATGAGAAGCTGATTGCGGACTGCGGCCTCGATCCGGCGCATACGCTGTTTATCGACGACACCCTGCCCAATGTGGAGGCCGCGATGAAAATGGGGATCAACGGCTTTCACATGCATGAAAAAGGCATGATGGATCGTTTCTTTCTGTGAGAAACGTCAGACTGTAGACAAAAAGCTATTCTCCCCCGAAGGGGAAGAATAGCCCTTTCCGCAAATGAAAGAATAGATGAATTTCCTGATTTTGCTATTCAGGCCAAGCTTGCTTATGTCAACAAGCTGTCGTTTCTTTCTGTGAGAAACGTTTCGGATGGAGGAAAAACCATGAATAACAAGCCCCTAGCCGGTCTGGCGCTCGTCATCCTGCTGGCCATGCCCCTTTCGGCATTGGCCGAGGCGACGGCGGGCGAGGCCGTGTGGACGCCGCCGGTCGTGACGGCGGAAGAGATGGAAGCGGCGCGCCTTGGAGAGCGGATTGTGATGCGCGGGCAGGAGGGCGACGACGTTCGGCTCGTGCAGCAGCGGCTCTATGATCTGGGCTATCTCTCCGGCAGCGTGGACGGCAAATTCGGCTTGCAGACCCAGAAGGCCGTGCGCGCGTTCCAGCGGGCGCACAAGCTGGAAAAGATCGACGGCAAGGTTGGCCCGCAGACGATCGAGGCGCTCTTTGGCGAGGATGTGATCGTGCTGCCCACGCCGACCCCGGTTCCGACGCCCACGCCCGTGGCCACGCCGACCCCGACGGCCACGCCGGACGCGGCGCGCGCGCCATTCGCCATGCGGGAGATGGATTTTATCATCGACGGGCAGAGCGCGCGGCTGATGGTCGGCCTGACCGACGCGGACGAGCCGCTCTATCCGCTCTGCGGGGTGATGGAGCGGCTGGCGTATGACGCCGCTTACGACGGTAAGGGCGGTTGGCAGCTTGTGCAGCGCGAAACCGGCGCACAGCTCGCCGTGATGGCGGGTGAAAGCGAAGGCCTGTGCGAAAACGCGCTGGCGATTGTGGACGGCGTGATCCTGCTCTCCGACGAGAACCAGCGCGTGTACGCCTACGCGGGCGAGGCCTATCTGAACGCCGCCATGCTTGAAAAACTGGGCGTGAATGTGACGCTGCTGGGCGACGTGGCGACGATTGAAACCCGTTAAGCCGCCACCCAAATCTTTAGAATCTTGATTAAGCCGCTTTTCCCGAACCGGGGAAAAGCGGTTTTTATGAAGAAAAGGAAGAAACTGCACAAGGGCGTTGACAAAATGTTGCAAAATGTGATACACTGATACCCGAATTCAGCGCGGTCAGTCATCGCCCGCGCATCGGAGGAGAACGTATGGAAGAACCCGAAAAGATCGTCTCGCAGACGGAGCTTGACGACAAAGCGCAGAAGCTGGTGGAAGACAAGGACGCCGACAGCCGCCTGCGCGTGTATATCGGCCCGATGGAAAAGGCGCTGACGGCGGTGCTGCTGATCTGGGCCGCGTTTCAGGTTTGGGCGAACATGTTCGGCACGCTCGGCGCGGTCAAGCTGCGCACGGCGCACATCATGTTTCTGCTGCCGCTGGCCTTCACGCTGTATCCGACGTTTAAAAAGGAACGCCGCCGCCGCAGGCTCATGCCGGTTTGGGATATCGCCCTGATTGCCGCGGCGATTCTCAGCTACGGCTATCTGTTCCTGCGATACGACGCGGTGGCGCGAACGGGGCGGCTGAACGCGACGGACGTGTGGGTCGGCGTGGTCTGCCTGCTGGTCGCCTTTGAGGCGGCGCGGCGCGCGAGCGGCAATCTGGCCGTCATCGCGCTGGTCTTCCTGTCGTATTTCGCGGTCTGGGGTCAATACATCCCCGGCACGTTCGGCACGAGCGCCTTTACGCTCAAGCGCGTCATCAAGGCGCTGGTGTGGGATACCAACGGCATTCTCGGCACGGGCGCGGGCGTTTCCGCGACGTATATCTTCGTGTTCGTGCTCTTTGGCGCGTTTCTCAAATACAGCGGCTTTTCCCAGTTCATCAACGATATCGCGCTGACGCTGGTGGGGCAGACCCCCGGCGGTCCGGCGAAGGTGGCGGTGATCGCCTCCGCGCTGATGGGCATGATTAACGGATCGGCCATCGCCAACGTGGCGACGACCGGCACGATCACCATTCCGCTGATGAAAAAAACGGGCTACAAGAAGGATTTCGCGGCGGCGGTCGAGGCGGTGGCCTCTACCGGCGGCCAGTTCACCCCGCCGATCATGGGCGCGGTCGGCTTTGTCATGGCGGAATTTATGTGCGTCAGCTACACGAAGGTGATGCTGGCGGCGGCGATTCCGGCGTTCCTGTATTACCTTTCCCTGCTCTACTCGGTGCACCTGGAGGCCAAGCGGCTCGGCCTTTCCGGCCTTGCGAAGGAGAACATCCCCAAGGCGGGCGAGGTGCTTCGGGCGCGCGGCCATCTGCTCATTCCGCTGATCGTGCTGCTGGCGCTGATGTTCACCGGCTATACGCCGCTGTTCGCCGCGATTGTCGCAATTTTTGTGACCATCCCCGTGTCGTTCCTCCGCAGGGAGACGCGCATGGATCTCAAGACCATCGTGCAGGCGACGGTGGAGGGCAGCCGCAGCGCCATCGGCGTGGGCATCAGCTGCATCATCATCGGCGTTATCATCGGCTCGGTCAACATGACCAGCCTCGGCCTGAACTTCGGCAACCTGATTCTGCGCGTGGTCGGCGACGGCCATCTGTTCCTCGGCGGCCTGATGGTGATGATTATGTCCATCATTCTGGGCATGGGCGTGCCGGGCGTGGCGGCCTATGTGATCGTGTACGTTGTGGCCGTGCCGGTGCTGCGCGGCGTCGGCGCGACGGAGATGGCGGCGAACATGTTCTGCCTGATTTACGCCTGCCTCTCCAACATCACCCCGCCGGTTGCGATGAGCAGCTATGTCGCCGCGGGCATTGCGGACAGCAACATGACCAAGACCTCGCTGATCGCCATGAAGCTGGGCGTCGCGGGCTTCATCCTGCCGTTCTTCTTCCTCAATAACCCGGTTCTGCTCTACGGCAGCACGGAGGGCGTGGCGCTCAGCGAAACCATCCGCGCGTTTGTGACGGCGACGCTCGGCGTGCTCGCGATTGCGGAGGGGCTTTCCGGCCTGCCGATGCAGAAATACAACGTCAGCGCGACGATGCTGCGCCTTGTGACCCGCGCGATGCTGGTCGCGGGCGGATTGCTCTTTGTCAACCCGACGCTTTTGACCGACGCGGCGGCGCTCGCGCTCATCGCGGCGGAGGTCGTGATCGACCGCGCGGTGCTCCCGAAGGTTCAGCGCCGGATGCCGCTGAAAGCCGCCGCGGGCGCGAACCGCTCCCATTGATCCCGACGCCGAAGGAAGCAATCGGCGTTCCCGATAAACAAAAGGCATGAAGGAGAATCCGACTATGAAAAAATGGCTTGCCGCCGCGCTCTGCACGGCCGTTGCGATGAGCGCCTCGAGCGCGCTTGCCGCGAACATCAACTTCGTCACCGCAGGCACGTCCTCCACGTTCTACCCGATCAGCGCGACCGTCTGCCAGCTGTGGAACGACAGCATTGAGGGCATGCGCGCGACCGCCACGCCCTCCGGCGGCGGCATTGACAACCTGAATCAGGCGCTGGACGGCGAGGCGCAGATCGGCATTGCCAACGCGAACCTCGTCTATCAGGCGCAGCAGGGCACGGACAGCTTTGAAGGCTATGCGAACGAAAACCTGCGCATTTTCGCGGGGCTGTATTACAACCCGAATCAGGTGGTCGTGACCCGCGACAGCGGCATCGAGACGCTGGAGGATCTGGTCGGCAAGCACATTTCCGTCGGCGCGGCCGGTTCGACGACCGTTGATGAGGCGACGGTGCACCTCGCGCTGCTGGGCAAGACGCTCGACGATCTCAAGGCCGAATACATGGGCACGAGCGAATCCGCCGACGCGATCAGCAACAAGCAGCTCGACGGCGTTTGGGTCATGGCGGGCACGCCGAACGCGGCCGTCACCCAGATTATGACCACCACTGACGCGAAGATTCTGCCGATTCCCGCGGAGACCGTCGAGGCGCTCAAGGAGAATTATCCGTGGTACGCGAGCTACACCATCCCGGCCGGAACCTATGCGGGGCAGGACGAGGATGTGCCGACTTCTGCGGTCAAGCTCACCCTGTTCGTCACCGCCGATGTGGACGAGGAGACCGTTTACCAGATGACAAAGACCTTCTGGGAGAACTGGGATATGCTCACCGAGACGCACGCCGCGCTGAAGAAGGCCAGCCTTGAGGAGGCCTGCACCGATCTGGCGGGCGTGCCGATTCACGAGGGCGCGGCGCGTTACTATCGCGAGGTCGGCGTGCTGGAGTGACACAGTTCCGATGGGACAATCCGCCTCTCCTTGGAAAGAGGAGAGGCTCAGACTGTAGACAAAAAGCTATTCTCCCCCCGAAGGGGGAGAATAGCCCTTTCCGCAAATGAAAGAATAGCTGAATTTCTTGATTTTGCTATTCAAGTCAAGTTTGCTTATGTCAACAAGCTGCGCCTCTCCGTGGAAAAAGGAGGGGCTTTAACATGAAAGGGAGAAAGAACATGGCGAAGAAAATCGGCCTCGTCGGCATTTACTTTCCGGGGGCCTACGACGCGCTGCACGAAAACGTGCCGGAGGGATTCGAACTGGTGGACGCGCTCTCTCCGGAGGCCTACGGCAATCTGGCGGACTGCGAATATCTGATTTCCAGATTGGATATCGACCCGGATATCATCAACCACACCCCGAACGTCAAATTCTGGCAGCGCTGGGGCGCGGGGTTTGACCATGTGGATCTCAAGGCGTGGGGCGAGCGCGGGATTCCGATTGCGACCTGTCCGGGCGTCAATTCCGGCATTGTGGCGGAGCTGGCGATCATGCTGATGCTGGCGGGCTATCGCAATCTGCTGCAAATCAACCGTCAACTGCGCGCGGGGCATTGGCCGCGCACGGAATACTTTGGCCGCTCGTTTATGATAAAGGGCAAGACGGTCGGCGTGCTGGGACTGGGACACATCGGAAAAAAGGTCGCGGCGCTGGCGACGGCCTTCGGCGCAAACGTGATCTATTACGACATCGTCCGCCAGACGGAGCAGGAGGAAAAATTCGGCTATCGGTTCGTCGATTTTGATACGCTGCTCAGGGAGAGCGACATCTACACGATTCACTGCCCGCTCAACGAGGAAACGCGCGGCATGATCGGCGCAGAGCAGTTTGCCCAAATGAAGCCGACGGCCATGCTCATCAACACCGCGCGCGGCCCGATTGTGGACGAGGCGGCGCTGATTGACGCGCTGACCACGGGCAAGATCGCGACGGCGGGGCTGGATACCTACGAGCGCGAGCCGCTGCCCAAGGATCATCCGTTGCTGACGCTGGATAACGTAGTTGCCAGCGCACACGCGGGCGGCAACACGAAGGACAACGACATCAACATGGTGAACTACGTTTACCATAACATCGTGGCGTTTGACCGCGGCGAGCCGCTCAATACACCCGGAGACATCGTCAACGGGGAATATCTGAAAAAGTAATTTGGAAATCTGGTTTCAAAACCGTTTTATTGCCCCTGTCAGCCGTTCCTGCCGCATAGGACGCGCTGCACGGGGGGCGACCAATCCCATCATCCGTAGAGAAAGGCGCTCACAGGGCAAAATAAAAGGACGCTGCGCCGCCCCTGCCGTAAGCGGTTCACAACGTCCAATTCATCCGGTGCTGATCGTTACGCCGGGAAACAGGAACAGTGATCGTCTGTTCCCGTGCTAGCTCCTCTATGTATACCGCCGTCGAAGCGCTCGGTCAACTCGCCCTTGCGCTCAAAATATGGCCATGCTATAATAACGGGGTAGACAAGTAGGTTCTACGGGGTGGTTGCTTCCGCGGCTGCAATACAGAAGCGGAGGTGATGCGTATGTCGAATATTGAGCTGCTCAATATCCTGCTCGCAATTGCCGGTTTGATGGTCAGCGTTTACACGCTCGGTCAGAACAGCAGACGATAAAATAAACCGCCTCGCAGCAGCCTCTGCTTGGCGGTTTTGTTGGGCTTTAACCTAACCTGATTGTCGCGGTGGTTTTCCACCTTGTAGGCGCTCTCCTACTTGTCTATATTCTAGCATCTTCTCGGCCGCTCGTCAAGGGCGGGCGATTTTTGTTTTGCTATGAAAATAAAAAAGTCTTGATTCTTATTGGAAAAATCAAGACCAATTTGGCAATGGTTGATAAAAATGATACGATTTCAAAAGGTTTCACAGAGTTTCACTCGAAAATGAAACTATAGTGTTGTCTCCATTTCTTTACGCATTTTCATCCTGCCCTACGACAGATTTGTAATAGTTTCCGAAGTCCGCCAGAGCGTCCACAATGGGCAACATCTGCTTTCCCAGCTCTGTCAGACCATATTCCACACGCGGCGGCTGTTCCTGATAGTCGTGACGGTAAGCCAGTCCGTCTGACATCATTTGCCGCAGGCTGTCCGTTAGAACCTTCTGGGAAATGCCGTCAATATCTCTCTGCAATTCATTGAAGCGCCATGGGCGTACCTTCAGGTTTCTCAAGATCAGCAGTTTCCACTTCCCACCGATAAGAGATACCGCCGTTGCAACCGGGCAGGCGGGCAGTTCTTCTTTCGTTCGTATAAAAATCGCCTCCGTAATCATTTGCAGACATTATAGCACATTCGAATCTAAATGCACAGTTACAAAAAGGTGCGTACTTGTTTTTGAATGTGTCCCTCGCTATACTACAATCGAGCAATGGAAATTGCAAATCACCATCGGAGGTAATGAATCGTGGCAAACTATGCAAAAACAACAGTCGGTAAGGAAGGCCGTGTCGAACTGCACGAAAAGCTGGGTCTGACCGGAGCAGAGATCAGTGTCAACGAGTTGCCTGCAGGCGTAGGCGTTCCGTTCGTCCACTCCCATAAGGAGAACGAAGAGATTTACGGCATTCTTGCCGGAAAGGGCAAGGCCGTCATTGACGGCGAAACAGTTGATCTCACTGCAGGAGATTGGCTGCGAATCGCTCCTGCGGCAAAGCGTCAGTTCTTTGCGGCTGATGATTCCGGTATCACCTATCTCTGCATTCAGGTCAAGGAAAATTCTCTGGAGCATTTCACCGCAACGGATGCCGTCATGGGATAATTTGAGCCATATTTGCGCTAACGCACAGTTCTCAAAAGTTTGAGAGTTGTGCGTTGTTTCATTTGCTGTATTTACAAGCACCGCTATCTTGGAAAGCCTTCGCCGGTGACGATATCGTTTTTGAGGACGGTATGGTCAGTATTAAATGCAGATAAGTGATGCACAATCAAAGCTATTGCCATTCTCTGCAATTACTGCCTTGCTGCTGCTCCCCAGCCCCAGCGTTTTTTGACCACCTGCCCTATGCCAAAATAAAAATACAGGAATCGGCTTTTCCTGTCTGAGACGGTTTTGGGGACGGGGTGGGGGATGGAGATTTTCGCCCGATGAGGCATACAATATCAGGGC
>ERZ839823.889-NODE-889-length-36660-cov-5.188991_pt1 | contig 36660 bp, 27 predicted proteins | sample MGYA00519862_ERZ839823 | MGnify/ENA primary metagenome ERZ839823 (study PRJEB31850, sample SAMEA3708853) | human gut metagenome | biome: human gut; feature: human-associated habitat; material: faeces | place: China | collected 2014 ...
ACTTGGAAGAAGCCCTCCTCCGTCTGCCGTTTTCAAAATAATCGTAGTGGAAGGTGAGAAAAAATCCGAACCCATTTCCAATTTGGAAAATCTGGTTCGGATTATACTGGTTTGGTGCGGTAGATGGGACTTGAACCCATACGTCGTACAACACACGCCCCTCAAACGTGCCTGTCTGCCAATTCCAGCACTACCGCATATTCACTTCGTGCACCAGCGGTGCAACGTGTATATTATACGAAACCCGGCCGGATTTGTCAACCCTTTCTTTGAAAAAAGTTTCCTGTGCGCTGCGGGCACGGGGTGCGGCGGCCGCCGCACCCCGGAAACATTCAACCGTCCTTGGGTTTTTCTTTTGCGTTGTCGGCGGCGAGCCGCGCCACGTCGAGCGCCTGCCGCAGCCGCTGCGGCACGGGCACGCCGAGCAGCACCGCGTTTTCCAAAATCGAAAGCGATTCGTTGACGATATAAAACATCGTCGCCGCGCCGGTGCAGGCCGCGCTCCCCGTGAGCTGATCGAGCACGGCGGCCAGAAGGACGATCACCAAAATCATCGCCTTGCGCGCAAGACCGGCGAACCCCGCCCGGCTGCTCAGCGCACCGCCCTCGCTCTTCGGGCTTTTGCCCAGCAGCGCAACGCCCACGCCGCTCAGATAATCCAGCGCCATCAGCAGCACAAGCAGCCGAATCGCCGTCGGCATGCGCGTCAAAAGCCCGGCCGCAGCGCCTGCCGCGGCCGCAATCCATTTTATCGTCTTTTCCATCTGCCCTCTCCTCTCTCGCGCGGGGAAAAAAGCGTCTGTATGCAAGAAAACGCCTGTTCTTCCCGTCTATATAGACAGAAGCCGTTTTTCCCCCGTTCAGGCTATGCGTCCGGGCGGGTTCGCGTGACGCGCGCGCAAAAAAACCTTGCGCCAAGCGGCAAAATGCAGTATGATAAAGGATGACGTCGTATACACTGGCGGGGTTCGCCCCGCTTTTCGATTGAATAGGAGGTGAAGCCCATGGCAGATGATCGCCAGACGCCCCGCCGCAGACGCAGGCCCCCGGTCGCGCCCGTTTCGGAGGAGCCGGTGCGCATCATCGTGGGCACCGAGGAGGATACGCCGGATTGGATGGTTTCCGATACCAGCGGCGCGGCCTCCCGCAGAAACAAGCAAAAGAAAACCGAGCCGGAAGCGCCAAAGCACACCTCGCGCGGCGCGCAGGAGACGCAGGCCATTTTGCAGATGAAGCAGACGCGCGACGAACGCGCGGCCGACGCGGCGAAGAAACCCACCGCGCCCCGCAAGGCCGCCGCGCCGCGGAAAGCGCCCGCCCGGAAAAAGAAGGCGACGGCGCGACCGATGAGCAAAAAGGCCAGAGAGCGCCGTGCGCGCAAGCTCCGCCGCCTGACCATCGGCGCGCTCTGCGGCGTGATCGCCGTGGTGCTGCTGATCGTCGGCATCCGTTCGGGCGCGCGCCTGGTGGATATCAAGCAGACGCTCGACCGCGGCGACGGCGTGTTCTATCCGAACATCTACGTCAACGACATTCCGCTTCAGGGCAAGACGCTCGACGAGGCGGCGGCGCTCGTCACCCAGCAGGTGCAATCGCTGATTTCCTCGTTCAAAATCACCCTGCGTACGCAGGACGGCCGCAGTTGGGATATCACCGGCGACAGCCTGAACATGCAGTATAACGTCGCCGACCAGCTCGATCAGCTCTGGGCCATCGGCCACACGGGGTCGTCCTCCGTTCGCTACGAGCAGGTCAAGGCGCTCGAAGAAGAACCGGCCATGCGCTATACCACGCTCTCCTACGATATGAGTCAGGTCAACCAGATCCTCTCCCAGATCAAATCCGAGGTGGATCTCCCCGCCGTCAACGCGACGCGCGTGGATGACGAGACCAAGTGGCCGCCGTTCTCCTATACGGATGAAGCGGCCGGGCAGACGCTGGATATCACCGGGCTGAACGAGCGCATCTGCACGATGGTCAACATGCTGGAAAGCGGCGCGGTCGATCTGACCCCGGTGCCCGTGCAGCCCTCGGTCACGCGCGCCCAGCTGGAAGCGCAGATTGTGAAGCTCAGCAGCTTTGAAACCACCGTCGGCAAAACCGGCGACTACGTTGAAAGCCGAACGGAAAATATCCGCGTCGGCACGGAGCGCTTCAATCGCCTGACCGTCGCCCCCGGCAAGTCCGTCTCCTTCAACAAGGTCGCGCTCAAGCGCACGGCGGCCAACGGCTATCAGGCGGCGCTGGAAATCGCCTACGGCAACTACGTTGAGGGCATCGGCGGCGGCATCTGTCAGGTGTCCTCCACGCTGTATAACGCGGTGGTCAACGCGGGGCTGACGGTCAACAAGCGCACGCCCCACGCCATCCCCTCCAGCTATGTGGACAAGGGCAAGGACGCGACCGTTTCCGATGATCGCTATGATTTCGTGTTCACCAACAACACGGGCGCGAACATCTACATCGAGACGCAGTTCGTCAAGGTCAAGGGCTATTGGACGAGCCGCTTCATCATCTACGGCCGCCCCGATCCGAACGGCTACACCTACAAGCTCGATTCGCAGGTGGTGGAGACCATCCCGCTGCCCGACCCCACCTACGAAAAGGACAAGACCGGCGAACACGTCATCTACGACGACGAGACCCAGCTCAAATACAAGGGTCGCGAGGGCTACGTCGTGGACGTGTATCTGGTGACGATGGACAGCAATGGGCTGGAAATCTCCCGCGAGAAAAAATACACCGATACCTACAAGGCCGCCGCGCCGATTTACTACGTCGGCGTAACCCCGCGCGAAACGCTCCTCCCCGATACGCCGAGCATTGATTGACGCCATCCCAACGCATCTTGCATACATCAGCAGAAAGGAAGGATTCTCCCCATGAAACGCCTTCAAACCCGTGCCGCAGCCGCCGCGCTGAGCGCCCTGCTGCTGGCCTCGCCCGCCTGTGCGCTGGCCGCGGAGACCGCGCCGCTCACCCTCAACACCCAGCAGGACGCGACCGTTCAGGCGAGCCGCAAGGATCTGGGTCAGCTTGAAATCTTCGGCCGTCAGCGCGCCTATCGGGGCGTTTCCGCTTCGGATCAGTGGCTGTATCAGGCGCGGCTGGGCGGCCTGTCCGTGCGGCTCTGCCTGTTCACGCCGGAGGGCAGCGGCGTCACCTTTCAGGAGAATCTCTGCGCGGCGCAGACCGGCGGCTCGGGCGACATCCGCCTGTGCATGCGCGCGGGCAGCGATCAGGGCGGCCTGCTCCTTCAGATGGATCAGCACGCCGTCGATGTGCTCCGCCGCGTCGGCGTGACGGAAATCGTGCTGACCGATATGGATTTCTATGTGCAGGAGACCTATCTGGTCGAGGATCTGGCCGCGATGCGCGAGGCGCTTTCCCTCACCTCCGGCGAGCAGCTCTGTCTGGGCGGCGAGGACGCGCCCATCACCGTCGTCAGCGAAGACGGCGTGCGGCGGCAGATCGCGGAATAATCCCCATCGCACATTCGCCCGCTTCCCGCATAGACTGGGATCGGGCGTTTTCTTTTGCTTTGCCTTGTGTCTTTTTCAAAAATGGGGTACAATAGGCGTATCAAAATCCGCCGGGAGGTTCAGTGTCTGATGGATGCCCTGATTCAATCGCTGGTTCAAGCCAATTTTGCGCCGGAGCGCATCGCGCCGCAGGCCCCGATGGCGCAGTATACCACCCTGCGCATCGGCGGCCCGGCCGAGGTGATGGTGAACATCCACTCGGCGGATGAAATCGCCGTTGCACTCCGCGCCGCCAAACAGGCGGATGCGCCGGTGACGATCATCGGCAACGGCTCCAACCTGCTGGTGCGCGACGGCGGCATCCGCGGGCTGGTGCTGCGCATCTCCGGCGGCCTGAACGCCATCCGCCGCGAGGGCGACTGTCTGCTCGTGCAGGCGGGCGCGTCGCTGGCCGCCGTCGCCGCCTTCGCGCGGGACGAGGGGCTTTCCGGCATGGCCGAGCTGGGCGGTATTCCCGGCACCGTCGGCGGCGGCGTGCTGATGAACGCGGGCGCTTACGGTGCGGAGCTCGCCCAGCTCGTCACGCAGGCGGAGGGCGTCTCCCTGTCGGATGGCAGGCGCGTCGTTTACCCCGCCGACCGGCTGGATTTCGCCTACCGCCACAGCGCGCTGATGGACGCGGGCGTGGTGATCACGCAGGCGACGCTCACGCTCACGCCCGGCGCCCCCGAAGCCATCCGCGCGCGGATGGAGGAATGTGCCAAAGCGCGCCGGGAGAAGCAGCCGCTCACGCTGCCCAGCGCGGGCAGCACGTTTAAGCGCCCGGAGGGTCATTTCGCCGCCAAGCTCATCGACGACTGCGGCCTGCGCGGCTTCACCGTCGGCGGCGCGCAGGTCAGCGAGAAGCACGCGGGCTTTATCGTCAACATCGGCGGCGCGACGGCGCGCGACATGCTCGAATTGATGCGGCAGGTGGAGCAGCGCGTCTTTGAGCAGACCGGCGTGCAGCTCGAGCCGGAGGTTCGTATTCTGGGCGAAGACTGAACAAAAGAAGGAAGAAGCAAGCATGAAATTTCTGATCGTCACCGGCCTGTCCGGCGCGGGCAAAACGAGCGTCCTGCGCCATCTGGAGGACAGCGGCTATCAATGCATGGACAACATTCCGCCGCTGCTGCTCGCGCCCGCGTTCACCCTCTGCGAAAAGGTGGAGCTGGATATGCCCGTCGCCCTCGGCGTGGATTCCCGCAGCGGCGCGCTGTTCGACGCGGACGCGGTTTGCAGCGCCATCGATCAGGGCGGCGACAGCCACGAAATCTCCATCCTCTTTCTGGAGGCGGACACCGAAACGCTCATCGACCGCTATAAGGAGACGCGGCGCGACCACCCGCTCATGCGCGGCGGCATGACGCTCGAACAGGCCATCGCCAAGGAGCGCGAAATGCTTCAGCCCCTGCGCGAGCGCGCCAATTATGTGCTCTCCACCGGCGGGCTGCGCGCCAAGGAGCTTTGCGCGCGCGTGGACGACCTGCTCTCCGGCAACGAGAATCAGCGCGCCCTGCGCACGGAAATCATGTCCTTCGGCTATAAGCGCGGCATCCCGCGCGAAAGCGATCTGGTGTTCGACGTGCGCTTCCTGCCCAACCCGTATTATATCAAGGATATCCGCGCCTACACCGGTCTGGAAGCGCCGGTTCGCGATTACGTGCTCGGCAAGGAGGAAACCCGCGAGTTTTTGGGGCACCTGTACGAGCTGGTCGATTACCTTCTGCCGCTGTATCAGCGCGAGGGAAAGCGGCGGCTGATGATCGCCGTGGGCTGCACCGGCGGCGCGCATCGCTCCGTGGCCATCAGCGAGGCGCTCGGCGCGCATCTGCGCGCGCTGGGGCAGACCGTCAGCGTCACCCACCGCGACATCGTCATCGAAGAGGCGAGCTGGCCGTTCCGCAGGGCAAAATAAGCGGCGCGGCGCATCTTTTTCAAAAAAAACGCGCATGCTGTGCTTATCACCGTTTTTCGGAGGATAAGCCGCATGCGCGTTTCTTCTTTTTCCAATGTTCCGTTCATCCCGCCGATTGCGCCGCAGGCCGTGCCGCCGCAGGCTCCCTGCGCGCCGCCCGCCCCGGCGGCGTTTCTGCCGTTTTCCGCGCAGGCATTCGATCAGGCGCGCCTGCGCGACGTGCCGGTGCTGCTCTTCATCTGCGACGCGCCGCCGTCGTTTGCGGACGCGGCGCTGAATATGCAGATATTCGAGCGTACCGTGCCCGTCTGGCTCTATCCCGGCATGCGGCCGGACGTGGAGCTGCTCTGTCAGCGCGCGGGCGCGCTGTTTTCCGGCGAGGGCGCGCTGCCTCTGTGCGCGCTGATGCTCGAAGACGCGCGCGTGTTTCTCGCCGCGCCGCTGCCCCCGGCGGGCTTTGCGCTCGATCCGTCGCGGCTGTATGTCTGGCTCTCGCAGGCGGATCGCCGCTTCGCGCAGAACCGGGACGCCTTCATCCGTCAGGCCGTGCAGACCGTCCGCTCCTTCCGCGCCGAGCCGCTGCGCAAGCCCTATTCCCCCGGCGACGCGGCGCACGACCTGACCCGCGCGCTGCTCGCCGTGCGCGATCCGATCAACGGCGGCTTCGGCAAGCTCAAGCAGCCGCTTTGCCCCGCGCTTCGCTTCTTGAGCCGCGCCGCACAGCGCGACAGGCAGGCGCACGCGGCGCTTGACCAGACGCTCGACGCGATGCTCGCCTCCGACCTCTACGACCCGCTGGACGGCGCGTTCTTCCGCGCGACGCTGACGGAGGATTGGCGCGCCTTTGTGCCGGAAAAGCCGCTGGCCATCAACGCGCTGCTGGCGCTGACGCTGCTGGAAAGCGGCCGCCGCGCCGAGGCCGTCCGCACGCTGGATTTTCTGCTCTCCGCCTGCTTTGCGCCGGGCGGCGCGCTGAACCCCTGCCTCACCTACGACAGGGAGAGCTGCGCCTTCACGCCGGAGCAGGTCTGCGCCGCGCTCGGCGGGGAGGACGGCCTGCGCGTCTGCCGCCTGCTGGGGCTGCGCCGCCAGCACACCGGGCTGCCGCCCAAGGTCACGCCCAGCCGCTTTTCCCCGGTCGAGGATTCCCCAGAAGCGGATCTGCCGCGCACACCGACCCTGCCGCGTTCGCTCACCCCGGAGGACGCCGCCTTTCTGCGCCGGGTCATGCCCCAGCTCCAGCGCGTGCGCGCCGCCCGAACGCCGCCGACCCCCGCGCCCTGCATCCTCAGCGAGGATTGCGCGCTGGCGGCGGCCGTCTTCGCGCTGTGCGGCAGGCGCTTGGGCGAATCGCGTTACATTCAGGCGGCTCAGCGCGCCGTCGGCTACCTCGCCGCGCTGTCGCCCGCCCTGCCGCCGTCGTATTCCCCGGTCAGCGCGCTCAACGCCCAGCTCACCTGCGGCGCGGGCGCGGCGCTCGCGCTGGCGCTGCTGACGCTGGGACAGGCGGAGGAGCTGCACACCTATCGCGAAAGCGGCCTGCGCCTTCTGGGCGCGGCGCTGCATGCGTTCACAACGCCGGACGGCCTGCCGATGCACACCCCGCAGGACGCGGCGGCGTTCTTCCCGCGCATCCCCGCGGTTTGGGATTCGGAACTGCCCTCGCCCGCCGCGCTGCTGCTGCATGCGCTGGCGCTGGCCGACGCTTGCCGCCCGCAGGCCGGATACAAGGACGCGGCGCTCGTCCTCTGGCAGGCCGCCGCGCCGTATGCGCGCCAGCAGCCGCTCGCCTGCGCCGGGTTGATCGACGCGGCGCATTTCACGCTTTCAGAATCTCGCGAAGCGCCGGCGCGTCCACAGTGAACAGCGAATCCTCGCCGAGCAGCACGCCGTCGCTGAGCGCCTTTTTCTCCTCCTGAAGCAGCACGATGCGCTCCTCGATCGTTCCGGCGGCAATCAGCGAAAACACCTGAACGCCCTTCGTCTGCCCGATGCGGTAGGCGCGATCGGTCGCCTGATTCTGCGCCGCCGTGTTCCACCACGGGTCGTAATGGATGACCACGTCCGCGCCGACGAGGTTCAGCCCCGTGCCGCCCGCCTTGAGCGAAATCAGGAAAACGGGCGTGTCGCCGCCGTTGAATTGCTCGACCAGCGCCATGCGCTTGGCCTTGTCCGTTTCGCCCGTCAGCTTGAGCGTTTCAAACCCGGCCTCGTGCAGCGCGTCCTCCAGCAGCGCCAGCATCGACGTGAACTGCGAAAAAATCAGCATCCGATGCCCCTGCGCGGCCATATCCCGAACGAGCTCGAGCAGCTGTTCGAGCTTGCCGCTGCCGCCGGCGTAATCTTCCAGACAGAGCCGCGGATCGCAGCAGAGCTGGCGCAGGCGCGTCAGCCCCGCCAAAAGCCGCATGCGCCCCTGCGGGTCGGCCAATTCGCTTTCCGCATCCCGCATCAGCTTTTCAGCGTATGCGTGATACACCTTGGCCTGCCCCGGCGTCATCTCGCTGGTCATCACGGTTTCAATCTTGTCCGGCAGATCGTCGAGCACGTCCTTCTTCATGCGCCGCAGGATGAACGGCGCGACCATCAGGTGCAGGTTTTGGCGCGCCTGTTCGTCCGCATCCTGCACAATCGGCGCTTCAAACCGCTCACGGAAGCGCTTGTAGGCGTACAGATACCCCGGCATCAGGAAATCGAAGATCGACCAGAGCTCGCTCAGCCGGTTTTCAATCGGCGTGCCGGTCAGCGCGAAGCGATGCGCCGCGTTGAGCGTCTTGACGGCCTTCGCCGCCTGCGACGCGGCGTTTTTGATGTTCTGCGCCTCGTCGAGCAGCACATGCGTCAGCGGCTTATCCCGATAGGCCAGCACATCCCGGCGGAGCTGATCGTAGGATGTGATCAAAAGCCCGTCGCGCCAGGCCTCGATCTGCTTCTGGCGAACGGCCGCCGTGCCCAGCAGCGCCACGCAGGGCAGATCGGGCGCAAACCGCGCCGCCTCGCTGCGCCAGTTGAGCTGGAGCGACGCAGGGCAGACCACCAGCGCGCGCACCGGCCGCCCGCACGCCCGCTCACGCAGCAGCAGCGCCAGCGCCTGCACCGTCTTGCCCAGCCCCATGTCGTCCGCCAAAATGCCGCCGAAGCCCGCGTCGCTCAGCGCGCTCAGCCACGAAAGCCCCGTCCGCTGATAGGGGCGCAGCTCGGCGCAGAGCCCGCGCGGCGGCTCAACCTGCGTCTTCTGCGCGTCTTCCAGCCGCCGCATCCACTCGCTGAGCGCCTTGGGCACATCCAGCGAAACGCCCTTGCGCTGGGCGAGCGCCTGCTCCAGATACATCGCCCGTTCCAGCGGCATTTCGCCGCCGCGCTGGGCGTCCTCCACGCTCAAACCGGCGCTTTCCAGCACCTTTTCAAGCTGCGCCGCCTGATCGAGCGCCTCCTCCGAGAGGAAGGTGCCGTCCTTCAGCCGCACATACTTCCGCTTCTGGCGGTATGCGGCGTAGGCCGCGTCCAGATCCGCCTGCGTCAGCCCGCCCAGATCCGCGTGAACGAGCAGCTTCGCGCCCTGCCGCTGCATGCCGAAGGTGATCGCGCGGGGCGCTTTCACGTTCATCCGCGCCAGCCGGTCGGAAACCATGACCTCGCCGACGGCATCCAATTCGCGCAGGCGCTCCGTCAGCAGCGCATAGCGCCCGTCGTCGTCGCCGTCAAACGCATATTCCCCTTCGGTTCGCTGCTCGGGAAAGAGCGCCTGAACCCGCGTAAGCGCCTGATTTTCCCGGAACGCATCCCGCCGGATGTGCGGCGTGGCCTCGCCGGGGCGCACACGCTCCGCGCCGTAATGCCACTCCGGGCGGCAGAGCAGCGCGTCCTTCTCGTCCGCATCCAGATAAAACCGGGCGGTCATCTCCATCGGCGTGTGGCGCAGCACGGTTTTGTGCCCCTGAATCACCTGCGCGCGGGAGGGCGCGATGACCTGCGCGCAGATGGGCGCAATCTGCTTTTCCTCAAGGGGCAGGCCGTTCGGGCGCTCCGCCGCGGCGTGCAAAAGCGCCTCCACCCGGCGAAAATCCGCACCGTATGCGCAGACCACGCCCGTCGGCAGAAACTCGTATGCGCCGGAAAGCCCCAGCGTCACATTCGGCGTTTTGACGCGCAGCTTCGCGCCGCCGTCGCTCGTTTCCAGCGACACGGCGGGCGTGATTTCCCCTGTCCGCACCGGAACGCGAACCGAGTCTTCCCCATCCTTTTTCAGCTCCACCTCTCGCCCGAGCAGAACGCGCATCGCCTGATCCAGCAGCGAGCCTTTCAGCGCGAAAGCCGAGACGTTTTGCCTGACCCGCTGCTCCGCGAGCAGCAGCGCCAGATCGATCAGCGGAATATCCCGTTCGTCAAACATTTCGCGGTCGTGCGCAAACGCCAGCCCCTTGCCGTAGGCATGATGCTCGCCGCCCAGCACGCGCTGCGCGAAATCCCACGGATTGCGGACGATGTAGGCGCGCGCTCCTTCCCAGCCGACCCGAAACTCCAGCGCGGCGATTTCCATCCCCCTGCGCTCGATCACGGGATACAGGCGCACCCTGCGCCCCGCCGGCCGCGCGGCATACGTCCGAACCCTGTCGCTCAGATTCACCATCTGATCGACGAATGCCCCGTTCAGGCGCTTTTCCTCCGCCTTCCGCCTTCTTTCCTCCTCCTGACGCCTTCTTTCCTGCTCCTGACGCCACTGCTTCTCCTGCCGTTCATGTTCCATCTCCATCACGTTTTGGATCATCAGCGCGACGACGTGCTTGCACGGCACGTTCGTGCGCGCATGCGCCATGCAGGTGCATCCGCCCCGAATCTCCCCCTTCGTCTCCTCATACCACGTCTCATATACGCCGTAATGCCCGCGCACCCTCGCCGTATAGCGCTCGCCGTCCGGACTGGATTGCCTGTCAATGAACAAAATCCGCCCTTCGTGCACGTATTCAATCGCCCGCTTTATCGTCGTCTGGTTGTGTACCATCTGATAAATGTCTTCCATGTCCAGCACAATCCATGCCCTCCGTCTTCCGTTTGCTTTATTATAGCATACCTTCGCCGCTTTTTTGAGCCCGATTTCGCTTCTTTTTATTTCGTTATAACGTGACTTTATTAAAATTCACTTGACAAATGTTACAACTCGTAATAAAATAGTCACATACTTGAAATGAAAGGAGACGCATGCCTGTATGTCGATTCGTGCGTCTAACAAAAGATGGATTGCGGCGCTTTCCGCCGCTTTGATGGTATGCGTCTGTGCGAGCGCTTCTGCGCAGAACTACAGCCTCGGCGACGAGGCGGACGAGGTCGCGACGATCCAGACCGCGCTCAAGCAGCTCAAGCTCTACAGCGCGGGGATCACCGGCCACTACGGCGAAAAGACGGAAGCCGCCGTCAAGAAATTCCAGAAGAAATACGCATTTGAGGATAACGGCATTGTTGACGAGGACACCCGCGCGGCGCTTTACGAGGCCGCCGGGATCACCTACACCGCCTCCGGCAGCTCGTCCTCCTCGTCTTCCTCCGCGTCTTCTTCGTCCTCTTCCTCCTCCGTGTCGGGCAGCGCCATTCTCCGCTACGGCACGCGCAGCGACGAGGTCATCAAGCTCCAGCAGAATCTGACCAAGCTCGGGCTGTACACCGGCACGATCAGCGGCCACTACGGCAGCATCACCGAGGCCGCGGTTATGAACTTCCAGCGGAAGAACGGCCTCTCCGCCGACGGCATCGCGGGCGCGAAGACGCTGGCCAAGATCGAAGAAAAGGTGAACGGTTCTTCGTCCTCCTCTTCCTCCGGCAGTTCTTCGTCTTCTTCCTCTTCTTCGGGCAATGCGGCCGCCAATTCTTCAAACGGCCTGCTCAAGTACGGCGTTCGTTCGGACGCTGTGCGCACCCTCCAGCAGAACCTCAAGACGCTGGGCTATTACGACGGCTCTGTGACCGGCAATTTCGGCCGCCTGACGAAGGAAGCCGTCTACAACTTCCAGAAGGCCAACGGCCTTTCCGCCGACGGCGTTGCGGGCGCGAAGACGCTCTCCTCCATCTCCGGCAAGCTCTCCGGAAACAGCAGCTCGAACGGTTCGAGCAGCTCCGGCAGCAGCAACAGCAGCGGTTCGAGCAGCTCCAATAACAGTTCGGACAGCTCCACCCTGCTGAACACGAGCGTCATGCTCCAGCAGGGTTCCTCCAGCAGCGAGGTGCTCAAGCTGCAAAACATGCTGGCTTCTCTGGGCTTCTACACCGGCAACAAGACCGGCAACTTCGGCGCGCTGACCGCCGACGCGGTGATGGCCTATCAGAAATCCAAGGGGCTGACGGCGGACGGCATCGCGGGCAAGAAGACGCTCGCCGCCATCAATGCGGATTATTCCGGCAAGGGCAGCACCAGCGCCGGTACGACCAACGGCACGACCGCCCCGAGCACGCAGACCGCCGGCAACGTCATCTATGAAAACTTCTACAACTGGCGGCGCAATTACGCCAACGGCGAATACTGCACGGTGTATGATTTCTCCACCGGCTACTCTTGGAAGCTGCGCATTATGACCAAGGACGCGCATATGGATGCCGAGCCCGCCACGGCGGAGGACACGGCCATCATGCTCAAGGCGTTCGGCGGCAAGACGACGTGGACGCCGAAGGCAGTCTGGGTCACCTTCTCGGATGGCAAGACCTACATCGGCTCGACCCACGACGTGCCGCACTCCCCGCAGCACCTCTCCAACAACAATTTCAACGGTCACCTGTGCGTCCACTTCCCGATTTCCATGGAGAAGGCGCAGAGCATCGGCCCGTATGCCACGAGCCATCAGGAGGCCATCAACGAGGGCTGGGCGGCCACGCAGAAGCTCAAATACTGATGGGTTTGCCAAGCCTGATCGGAATCGCATCATCTGGGATTTCAGTTGTTTCACTCATTTGCAGAAAGAGTCATTCTCTCCCCTTCGGGAGGCGAATGGCTTTTTTTGATGCCTGAGCGATTGCCCGGCCTTCATCCGCCTGCGCATTTGCAGTTTAGCGCTCAACGTGATATAATGAATCATCAAGAGAATCAGGAGGGCTTACCTATGGCCACGATGAAGGATATCGCCAACCTTGTCGGCGTCAGCCTGACGACGGTTTCCAATGTCGTTCACGGCAATTACGACCGCGTTTCCCCGCAGACGGTGCAGCGGATTCTCGACGCCATCGAGCAGCTCCATTATGTGCCCAATATGTCCGCGCGCGCGCTGGTGAGCCATTCCTCCCGCATCATCGCCTTTGTCGATACCCACAGCCCGCAGGAGACCTACGCGGGCAACGGCTTTGCGGGCGTGCTGCTCTCAGGGTTGGAAGGGGTCGTCACCGACCACGGCTATTTCCTGATGATGCGGCGCGGCACGAACGAGGACGTTCTGCGGCTGATGCTCAACAACTGGAACCCGGACGGCGTGATCTTCAAGGATCGCGTGCCGCAGAGCCTTGTGGATTTCGTCAAAAAGCAGGGCAAGCCGTGCGTGACCATCAACACCTACCTCGACGACCCCGAGCTGATTCAGGTGCGCGCGGAGGATCGCCGGGGCGGCTATCTGGCGGCGCGGCACCTCATCGAGCTGGGGCACCGGAACATCCTCTTCATCGGCGCGGTGAACCGCGGCTTTATGAATAACGACCAGCGCTACACGGGCTACTGCGACGCGCTTGAGGAAGCCGGAATCACGCCGAACCCGGATAACCTGATTACGAATCTCTTCCCCTTCAAGGCTGAACGCGGCATTGCGCTGGGACGGCAGTTGGCCGCTCAGCGGGCGATCACGGGCGTCTGCGTCAGCGGCGACCAGTATGCCGCCGCGGTCATCACGGGGCTTCGCGAGGGCGGCGCGCGCGTGCCGGAGGACATCTCCATCGTCGGGTTTGACGATGTGGATATCGCGCGGATGACCTTCCCGCCGCTGACCACCATCCATCAGGATGGCATCGGCAAAGGCCGCCGCGCGGCGGAGGCGATTTTCGCCATGATCGACGGCGAGCATCCCGATCCGAAGGATTTCAACCTGCCGGTGGAATTGATCGTCCGCGGCTCAACCGGCCCCGCCCATACAAACTAAACCGTATCCCTTCCCCAATCAAAAAACACGAATCTCGGCAACAACCGAAATTCGTGTTTTTTGATTGTCCTTATACTAATTCGCAGTTAAAATGCTTAACAGAGCGCATCAGATTTTTTGTTCTGACGAAGCCAAGTGAAGTGAGGCGTACTGGAGGTACGTTGAACGGAACGAGGCAAAGTCAGAGCGAAAAAGATGGTGCGCGGATTAAGCCATTTTAACAAGAATTAGTATTAATCCTGCACAAGGCTCCCCGCCGCCTCGGCCTCCTCCAGCTCGTGCATATACTTGTATACCGTATAGCGCGAAACATTCAGCCGCTCGGCGACAATCGCCACGGACTTTTGATAGGTGAACGCGCGGCGCTTGTAGAGCATGCGGATGATGCGCATGCGGTCGGTCTTTTTCATCGCCTCCGGCTCCTTGCCGACCGCGCTGATGCACTCGCGCAGCAGCTCCTCGAGCTGGCTTCTGGCGTCCTGCATGAGCGTCTGCTGCAAGTCGCCGCTGGTGGCGGTCAGCTCGCTGAGCATCTGCCCGGCGCGCACCATGTTCGTGATATCCAGATTGATGCCCAGCGCGAAGTGATAATCCTCGCCGACGATGTTGAACGTCGAGCTTTTGAGCGTCCGCCCGTCGCGGGAGAGCACCATCTGGTTGATGTAATCCTTATTCTGGTAGATGCTCTCGTCGTAATCGCCGATGTCGCCGAAGATGTCCGCCGTCGAGCCGACCTCGCGCCCCGTCACCGTGCCGTTGAAAATCGCCAGAATCGGATGCCCCGGCCTCGTCATGTCGTGCACGATGGTTTCGCAGTTCGGCCCGAACATCACGGAGATGCCGCGCGCCTCGTTCTTCAGAAAATTGAGCATTTCGTCCCGGTTCATTGAAAAGTCCTCCGTCCAGCCCTTTCGGGTTTTCATTTTGTTTGCTTTTTTATGTTGATAACAAACGTTCCGGCAGACCTTCTCTTTGCCGGGAAAAGTGACATTCTGTTGCCTTTGGTCTATTATATCACATTTTCTTCCCGTTGGGTATGCCTTAGCGTCAAAATCAGCGCGGCAAACATCATCAGCGCGCAGAAAGACAGCGGGAGCGCCGTCTCCCAATAGCTGCCCAGCGACGCCAGCGCAACCAGCGCGCAGATCGGCGCGGCCTTTTTGTCCTTCGCCGCCAGCACGGCGCTCAGGATATCCGCCAGATAGAAATACCGCTCGTGCATCCGCGGCAGGAAGAACACAATCGCCAGCGGCAGCAGCAGCGCCAGACGCAGATACCCTTCCCGCGTCAGCCGCCCCGCCTGCTTCACGCCGCAGGCGATCAGCAGCGCGCACGCGCCGAACGCCAGCGCCATGCCGAAATTGCCGTAGGCGTATACGTCCAGCCCGGTCGTGTTCATCAGCGCGAAGAAGCTGGGCGCGTTATAGGTCAGGCCGGTATACAGCCCCGTCTGCGCGGTGTAAATCGAAAGCAGCGCGCCGATGGATTTTCCGCCCAGCAGCGCGGGCAGCGCTGTCGCCGCCAGCGCCGCCAGAAAGACCAGCGCATCCGACAGCCGCAGCTTTCGATCCGCCCAGAGCACCGCGACCACCGGCAGCAGGAACACGGCTTGCAGCTTGAACGCCAGCGACAGCGCAAAGCACGCCGCCGCGCCCGCGGGCTTCCGCTCCAACGCGAGCGCCAACCCCCAGAGCGCGCAGGCCGCGTACAGGCTGTCGCACTGGGCGAACATGCCGCCGTTGAGCGCGACGGTCGGCAGCAGCAGCGCCAGTCCGAAGGCGACGGCGCTCTTTTTGCCGTCCTTCTGCGCCAGCGTCGCCGCCGCCCCCGCCAGAAATGCATCCCCGATGAAGGAAACCGCCTTCACCGCGTAGAGCGACGGCACGGGCAGCCGCGTGATGACAAACAGGATGTATTGATACAGCACGTTGTATTCGCCGATGTTCTGGCGCATCCCCTCGGCGAACGAACCGCTCGCCAGTTTTTGCAGCCAATCGGCCAGATAAATCTCGTAATCGCCGGAGGAACGCTCCAAAAAGCTGACCCGCGCCAGCATGGCCGTCGCGCAGAGCGCGCCCAGCAGCAACGCACCCAGCGCCCCCTGCTCGTGCTCGCGCGCAATCTGCATCGCAAAGACGAGCATCGCCGCCAGCGGCAGGCACATCATAACCGCCGTCGCCGCATGATGCCCCAACGCAAGCGAGCGCGTCATCATCACGCCCGCAAAGCCCAGCAGCACCAGCGCGGCGCAGGCGATTCTCGCCGCGCGGCCGCAGGGCTGCGCGAGCAGACGGCGCAGGCGCTCATCCAGCGCGTCAAGCGTCGCTTTCACCGATTTGCGCCCCCTTGATGCCCAATTTGCCCATCAGTTCCAGCGCAAGCACCGCCGCGCAGGCAATCGCCAGCAGGCTCAGCACGTTCATCGGGATGACCGTGAACGAGAAAATCGCCTCCATGTAGCTGCACAGCGAAATCAATTCCAGCACGATGGCAATCGCCAGCCGCCGCGCGCCGTTCACGCAGGCAAAGGCCAGCATGCCCGCCAGATACAGGCAGCGCGCGTTCATCTGCGGCAGTATCAGCGGCAGACCGACCGCCAGCAGCAGCGCCGCCAGCAGCAGCGTGTCCGCGTCCGGCTCCCGGCGCGCGTGGATCAGCGCAAAGGCGACCAGCAGCGCTGCGGCGAAGGCCAGATACATGCCCATGCCGCTGAACTCGCGCACGGAGGCGACCGTCATCAGGCTGTAAACCCCCGGTGCGTGATCCGCCAGACCCGCGCCCTCGTAGGAAATCGTCTCGATCTGCTGGGCATAGCGGCCAAACACCGCCGTCAGCCCCTGCCCGTCGAGCAGGAACGCCGCCTGCGCCAGCACAAACGCCGCCAGCCCGGCCAGCAGATGGCGGATGGAAACCCTGCCCTTCATAAAGAACACGAGCAGCAGCGGGAACAGGAAGCCCGCCTGCAATTTCGTCGCCGCCGCCAGCCCCCAGAGGATGCAGCCCCAGACCGGGCGATCCTTCAGCAGCAGCGCCAGCCCCCAAAGCGCCAGCGCGGCGAACATCGCGTCGCACTGCGCCCAGCAGCCGGCGCTCAGCAGCATCGTCGGCGCGAGCACGCAGGCCAGCATCGCGCCCACCGCCGCGCCCGGCTTTGCGCCGCGCGTCAGCGCCAGCTTCAAAACCGCCAGCGCCGCCGCCGTCTGGCAGGCCATGTCAAACAGCTTGACGGCGTACATCTGCGGGAAGGTTTCCAGCCGGGAAATCAGCGCCATCACGATCAGATAGCCGCCCGACCACGCGCCGTCCTCCCACGCCATCGCCGTGCCGAGGTCGTAATTCCACATGTCCTCCAGCATCGGCGCGAGCACCTTGCTCATGCGCCCCGGCTTGATATCCAGCATCGCCAGATGCGCCGCCACCGCCAGCATGGCCAGCAGCGCCGCGCACAGCAGCACGATCACCGGCTCCTCCCGGAGCGCGCGCCACGCGCCGACCAGCAGCAGCGCCGCGCAGCCCGCGCCGACCAGCGCGATCACCGCCGCGCCCTCCAATGCGGCGCAGAACTTGAGCGCCAGCGCGAAAAACGCGAGCGTCAGCGCCGCGCCCAGCGCCAGCCTTTGGGTTCCCCGAACCCGCGCCTCCATCCCCGCGCGAAGCGGGTCCCGCATCCATGCCCTGTTCATCACGCCTTCACCTCCGTCAGCACGGCTTCCGTCTTCTCCTCGTGCAGGCTCTTATACAGCGCCGCCGCCGTCAGCGCGACCGCCGCACCCTGAAAGAGCGTCGCCCATTTGAGATCAAAAATCACGTCGCCCGGCAGCCCGCCCGTATAGCAGATATACGAGGCCAGCCCGAACAGCAGCGGCAGCGCCATCCGCTTCGGGCGATACGCCGCGATCACCAGCGCGAGCACGTCCGCGCCGAAGGTATAGCGCTCGTGCATCTTCGGCAGGAAGAACGGCACGCCGCCCAGCACCAGCAGGCAGGCCAGCAGCGTCCCCTCCCGTGTGATGCGCGTCCGGTTCAGGCAGAGCATCAGGCAGACGACGACCATCATCGCCAGCCCCAGCGCCATCGCCATGTTGCCGAAGAGATCGTACAGCATGCCGTTGTCCATCGTCGAGGGCAGCAGGTTATACAGCGACGGGCCGTTAATGGAAATGCCGTTGTAGCCGCCCGCCTGCGCCAGGTAGACGGTCAGCACGTGGTGCAGCGACTTGCCGCCCCAGAACGCGGGGATCATCATCGCCATATACGCCGCCGGGATCAGCACCAGATGGCGCAGCTTGATGTCCTTGCGCAGCCACAGCGGCAGCAGCGTCGGCAGGAAGAACACCGTTTGCAGCTTGAAGGAGAGCGCCATGCCGAAAAGCACCATGCTCCACGCGCTGCGCTTTTGCAGCGCGTGATACAGCGCCAGCAGGCACAGCGACGTATAGATCACGTCGCACTGACCCCAATACGCGCCGTTGAAAACGACGGTCGGCAGCATCAGCGTCAGGCAGAAGAGGACGACGCGCCCCGCGTCCCCCCGAACCTTCAGCCCCGCCAGCTTGGTGACGGCGTAGGCCATCAGCGCCTCAAACGCCATCGAGACGATCTTGACCAGATACTGCCACGGATAATTCCTGACTCTGGAAATCAGCAGCAGCAGGTACAGATACGGCGGCGTGTAATCGCTGCCGATGTATGTGCCGAGCCCTTCCTTGATGCCCATTTGGGAGTAGCTGTAAATCCAGCCGCTCAGGAAGATGTCGTAATCGTCGCTCACATAGTCAAACAGCGAAACCTTCGCCAGCAGAATCACGCCGATCACCACGCAGAACAGCGCCTGCGCGCCGAAATTCAGCCTTCTGCCGATGTGCAGCGCCACCGCCGCCGTGAGCGCGTAGAGCGCGGCCAGCACGACGGCCGTAAACCGAATCAGCTCCTCCGCGCGGAAGCCGGTGAATTCGTCGATCTTGGCGTAGCGCGCGTGGTAAGCGAAGACCGCGAACACCGCCGTCGCGAGCAGCACCAGCACATAGCGCGCCCACGCGGGCACGCGCCGCCCCAGCAAACCGCGCAGCGCGTCGTCTGCAAAGTTCTTGTTCATAGCTTATTCCTTCCTTCGGGCGAAGCGCCCGCGTTGGTTTCCATCGTCTTATTATACTGAAAAAAAACGGTTCTGTACAGCGAAAAACCGCCCGACGCGGCATTTTTCTCCCGCGCGGCGCATACCATGGATTTGGAGCGCCGTTTTTTCCCTTCGCTCACATTTTTGTTCGTCTCCCGCCGCATTCCGGCAACAACCAGCGCATATACTGTCCTTATCGCGTGGGCGCGCCCCGCCCATTTGATTCGTTTCGAGGTGATTTTTCTTGCAGCATCGTTCAGCTCTACAACAGACGCGCGCGCCGAAGGAGGCCGCTTTTGATTTTTCGTTTTACGCGCCCTATAAAGCCGCGGTGGAGACCGCGTTTCTCTCGCTCTGCGCGGCGCGGATGCAGCTTGAGGAGGAACACACGCCCTTCGCCGTCCGCTCGATGACGTTCCGGCTCAAGTCGCCCGCGTCCATCCGCGAAAAGCTGCTCCGCCGCGGCCTGCCGCAAAACGCGCAGGGCGCGGCCAGCCTGCACGACGTCGCCGGTCTGCGCGTCGTGCTCTCCAGCGTGGAGGCCGTGTATCATTTTGCGGATATCCTGCGCGCATCGACCGCGTGGCAGTTTGTCTGCGCGCGGGATTACATCGCCGCGCCGAAGAAGAGCGGCTATCGCGGCCTGCATCTGGTGATGCTCGTGCCCGTCTGCTTAAACGGCCAAAGCGCCTCCGTTCCGGTCGAGATTCAGCTCCGAACGCCCGCGATGGATATGTGGGCCTGCGTCGAGCATGATCTATGCTATAAGCCCGTGAAGGAGGCGTAGGTTGGTAAAGACTTTTTGTTCTATTTTCTATTTCCCAGCAAATTTCTTTTATGTAGACAATTTTCAATACAGTAAAACCCGCTATCAGCTATAATGCCGAAAGCGGGTTTTGTTTGTATCATTAATTCGTGAAATACCTTGTTTTTTTCGGAGCTGACATTGATCAAAGACAGGTTTTTGCTTACCGCTTTGAAAAAACACCTCAATGTTCCATCGAATCACATACGATTTTTTTCTTCAAATCTATTGAACCATTCACCACACTGGGATGTCTCTAGTTTTTGTCCACTTTTTCAAATTTGCTCATTCATAGTTATTGACATCAACACTATCAACAACACACTTACCTGTACCGCCGGTCCAACTTGGTTTGGTTTTGATACGAATATCAACCGACCTAGTGGTACTCTTGATCTCGAATTGCATACCACTTATTCCACGTGTTGCAGACGTGCTCATACCTAGCATGCGGACAGAGCTTTCGGTGCTTACAGAATGAGTGCCCACGGGAAGTGTTATATCAAGATATGCACCAGACTTTAGCTCACCAACAATTGAACCATCAATGTATACAACGCATTGAACGCCTCCATAAATGGTGCTTCCGCGTTCAATGTGGACAGGTATCATTTTTTGTGGAACAGGACTTCCACAATTGGGACAAGCAAAAGCTTTGTCGGAAATTTCACGACCACACTCAGGACATTTAATTAGTGCCATAGTAACCTCCTAAGTAGAACTTTTACATATAACAATAATTGAGCATTGAGCAAGTGCCGAAAACTACATAAAATGGGTAACGTCGGGCTACCGACCCGACAAGTTCCCATAGAAACGCAGAGCATTTCTTGTGATTTTTAGTGACAATCTTCCTGCAATCCCGCACAGTATTCGACATCAAGCATTGATTTCTCTTTTGGTTTTACAAGTTTTAATTCGTAACTACCATTGATTTCACTTTAGAAATGCACCACAAATAATGTCATTATAATCCCTTCATTTTTCACTCTTTCAGCAAGGTTGCTTGTGAATATCTTACATAGCTATATCCTGATGGATAATCGTCTTTAGGTATGTATGCAGAACAATAAACTTTTTCACCGCTCGACACAGCCGGTAAACACATCAATTGACTATACATTAGGTTACCGCTTTCACCATAAAAAATAACGTAAAAATATCCAGAAACTGTAAAACTATTATTATTTTGTACTTCACAAGCCATTTTTCTACCGATCGAGTCCATACTTACAGAAAAATTCGACATTCTCAGATTATTAAAAATCGTCGAAGCATTTACAGAGTTATTCGAAGAAGAATATGTGTTGGTATAATCATCGGTATTTCCTCTGTTTGAATTTAAATTTCCCACTTTGGTGAAAAATGAAAGGGATATAATAGCAGCAATGCAAATAAACAACAAAATAGGTCTTTGGGTGATGTAATCCACTACTTGCTTAAACAATTGTCTGTTGTTTTGTTGCGAAAAGGCATAACCGCATCCCGGACATCGAGGTGCTGAATCAGAAACTTGTCTGCCACATTCAGGACAATTAATAAGTGCCATTCGTTATTTTCCCTTCGTTTTTGAGTTTTTTTAACCCTTTGTACAAACCGACGCCACCAACAATTGATAAAATTACAGTGTATGTGCTATGTAATGCTACATATTTTACAGCTTCTTCATACATTTCTTTCCAACGTGATGCAAGACAAGCATAATTAGCTCCCAAGAAACCAGTACTACGTGATATCGTTTCGTCGTATTGTTCAGCGTAATAAGAGATATTACTTATGTAATTCAGAAATTCATTTTGGGTAACAAATAAAATAGCAACGATAATAAGAAACACACTAATACCGATTTCAATATAAGCTTTTCGTAATGTTTGTTTATTAGGGCGTGATCCGTTTAATCTAAACCCACAGTTTGAACAACATTGTGCTGTAGATAACAATTCTTGTCCGCATTCCGGGCATTTGCTCATCTGTACTATTCCTCCAACCTGTTTCTTGTCAGCCATTATTAAAAATGTGCAAAATGTTTACAAGACATATTCCATGCACATTTTCCTGCAACAACATTTTCAGCAAATAAAAAGATTTTTTCCAATTTTCTATGTTCTTTCAAAACAAAAGCTGCATTTTTGAGCTAATGGATGTTCACTACTGGGATAATTCAAAGCATCTTCTAACGAATCAAAGTACTGCATATATTCTTTTCTCATAATTTTAATTCTGCAACTTCCTTTAACATTTTCCAAATCGTGAATTTTCTTCGAATTCGTATTAAGCAAATACCTCTTTTTAATCTTATCCGGGTTTTCCCCCTCTTGATAATCTTTCATTTTCCTTGTCCTCTTTTCTTTTACTGATTGAACTTCATGTTTTCCGTCAAGACCTATTCCTCCATCCCCCTCTTTATAGATTTATTATCTACAATTATAGCATTAAATAGGTAATTTGTCTACTTTTGGATAAAAAAATTTTTTTAATCTATAATTCATTCATAATCAGAAGAAAATGGGGGGATGGTTTTGATCGGTGAACGCCTTTATGATTTGCGCAAAGATGCAGGTATGACACAGGACGAATTGGCCGAGCTGTTAAAAATCAGCAAACACTCTATTTCTGCTTATGAGCGAGATAAAAATGAACCACCCGATTCCATAAAAATCGCCATTGCGCGCCTTTTTAACGTTTCTGTTGATTACCTTGTTGGATTAAGTGATATCCCTACTCCTGCAAATTCAAGCCACGTTCTTCCCCTGCCTTCGAACTTCCCATCCGACTTATTGCCAGAATTAAAAGATTACGCGGATTTTCTTTCCTTCAAAGCTACATTACACACAAAAAACAAGAACAGCACAAGCCCTGACTCTAAGAAAAAAGAGTGAACCACTTCATCCCAAAGGATGCTGCGTTCACTCATTTTTGTAAAAAAACATAAAAAGACGCTGCCGTGGATGAATCCCATCTGCAACAGCGCCTTTTTCATATGCTCAATCCATTTTTATCTGACAATGAAAAAGTAACCGGCCAGCGCCAAAATCGCCAGCATGACGAGGCAGACCGGCACGATGGTCACCAGGGCGGCGATCAGCATCGCCAGCCCGTCTCCCTTTTCCATCTCGTCGCAGGGCGCGCGGTCATCCGTCCGCCCGCCCATTCTTTCCCTTTGCAGCTTGCGGAAGCGGTCGTACCGCCCCTTAAACGGCATCCCCATGGCTTATTCCTTCTCGGAAAGCGGATGGTGGCAGGCGACGAAGTGACCCGGCGCCATTTCCTTCCACTCCGGCACGGCATGCTTGCAGATTTCCGTGCAGTGCGCGCAGCGCGTGTGGAATTTGCAGCCCTGCGGCGGGTTGACCGGACTGGGAATATCGCCTTCCAGAATCCGCAGCTCGCGGTTCTCCTCCACGTCCGTGGTCGGAATCGCGGCCATCAGCGCCTCGGTGTACGGGTGCAGCGGATGGTCAAACAGCTCCTGCGTGTTCGCCAGCTCGACCATGTTGCCCAGATACATCACGCCGATGCGGTCGGAGATGTATTTGACGACGGAAAGGTCGTGCGTGATGAACAGGTAGGTCAGGTTGCTCTGTTCCTTCAAATCGGCCAGAAGGTTGATGATCTGGCTCTGGATGGACACGTCCAGCGCGGAAACCGCCTCGTCGCAGACGACGAACTTCGGCTTCACCGCCAGGCTGCGGGCAATGCCGATGCGCTGGCGCTGGCCGCCGGAGAACTGATGCGGGAAGCGATGCAGGAAGTAGCTCGCCAAGCCCGCATCTTCCATCGTCTTGATGATGTATTCCTGCATGCGCTCGTCATTCTTCTTGAAGAAGCCGTGCGCCAGCAGACCCTCGCCGATGATGTTGCCCACCGTCATGCGCGGGTTCAGGCTGGAATACGGATCCTGGAAGATGAGCTGCAGGTCGCGGCGGAGCTGGCGGATCTCGTCGTATTCAAGGCGCGCAAGGTCGATGCCCTCGTCGCGCAGCGCCTCGTAGCGCGCAAATTCCGCGTCGTCCGCGTACTGCGCCCGCTGGGCGTCGAGCTGATGGCGGACATCGCCGATCTGGCGCGCAAGCTCGGCGAGCTTTTCGTCGATCTTCGCGAGGCTGGCGCGCAGCTTGGCCTCCTTGCTCTTGAGGCCGCTCGTGTTCTTGCCGTTCTCCTCGGCCTTCTTGATGTCAAAGAGCAGGTCGTCCAGATCGAGCTGCACCGCGCCGCGGCGGTTCATCTCCTTCACGCGCTCCTTGGAAATGCGGTATTCCTCCAGGAACAGCTTCTGCACCGCCTGAATGTCCTTCACGCAGACAAAGCCGCCGATCAGGTTCGCCATATCCAGCAGCGCGTCGTTCTCGTCCTTGACCGCCTTATCCAGCTCGTTGTGCTTCTTGTACTTCGCCTCGCCGTCCGGCAGCGCGTCGTATTCCTTCTGCACGTTGGCCAGATGCTTTTTCAGCTCGTGCCACTTTTCGCGGCGCTTTTCGAGCGTTTGCAGCGTCTTTTTGACGTAAACCGGCGCGAGATCGTCCAGCGTGCGGCCGTAGTACATCGTCCGGCCGTCCGTCTGGCGGTAGAGCTGGAGCAGCGTGCGGCCCAGCGTGGACTTGCCGCAGCCGCTCTCGCCGACCAGACCGAAGGTCTCGCCCTCGTAGATATCCAGCGTAATGCCGTCGTTGGCCTTGACGTAAAGGCCCTTCTTCTTCAGCGGGAAGTATTGCTTGAGGTTGCTGACGCGAAGCAGCACCTTCTTCCCCTCGTTATTTGAGGTTTGCACGGCGCTCCTCCTTTCTGGGGTAGAAGCAGCGCACCTGCTGCTCCTCCGTCACGTTCACCAGCTCCGGCTCTTCTTCAAGGCAGCGCTGCTGGCAGTATTTGCAGCGGGGCGCAAATTTGCAGCCCTTCGGCAGATTGAGCGGGTGCGGCACCGAGCCGGGGATGGATTCAAGCCGCACACCGGCGGGCGTATCCAGCCTCGGGATGGAGACCATCAGCCCCTCGGTATACGGATGGGAGAACTCGCAATCGGTGAAGAGCGTCTTCGCCGGAGCCATTTCCACCACCTGACCGCAGTACATAACGGCCACGTCGTCCGCCATCTGCGCGATAACGCCGAGGTCGTGGGTGATGAAGAGGATGGACGTGCCGTGCTCGCGCTTCAGGTCGTTCATCAGCTTCAAAATCTGCGCCTGAATCGTCACGTCCAGCGCCGTGGTCGGCTCGTCGGCGATCAGCAGCTTCGGCTTGCAGGCCAGCGCCATGGCGATCATCACGCGCTGACGCATGCCGCCGGAGAGCTGATGCGGGTATTGCTTGGCCACGACTTCCGGGTTCGGAATCTTGACGTCGGCCAGCATTTCGACAACCTTCTTGCGCGCCTCTTCCTTGCTCAGCCCCTGATGGATGATGAACGGCTCGGAAACCTGACGCTCGATGGTGAACACCGGGTTGAGGCTGGTCATCGGCTCCTGGAAGATGACGGAGATCGCGTTGCCGCGGATTTTCTGCATTTCGGAAAGGGGCATCTTCGTCAGATCCTTTCCGTCGAACATGATGCTGCCCCCGGCGATATAGCCGTTGCCATCCAGAAGCTGGAGCATGCTCATCGCGGAGACGCTCTTGCCCGAGCCGGATTCGCCGACCACGCCGAGCGTCCTGCCCGCTTCCACCTTGTAGGATACGCCGTTCACCGCCTTGACGACGCCGCGCTTGGTGGTGAAGAATGTTTTCAGATCGTGCATTTCAAGCAGTGCCATAAATTCTTCCCCTCCTTCTTATCGTTCGAGCGCCTTCGGGTCCAGCGCATCGCGCAGGCCGTCGCCGATCAGGTTGATGCAAATGGTGCAGATGCCGAAAATCACAGCCGGGAACACCCACTGCCACCAGTACTGCTGGATGACGATGGAGTTGTTCGCGCCGTTGAGCAGGTTGCCCCACGTCGGGGTCGGCAGCGGAATACCGAAGCCGAGGTAGGACAGCGTGGATTCGGTCAGCATGCAGGTCGCGAAATCCAGCGTCATGGAGACGATCAGCAGGCTGACGACGTTGGGCAGGATGTGGCGGAACACGATCGTGTGCTCGCGAATACCCATCGCCTTCGCCGCCGTGACGTATTCCATCTCGCGCTGCGCCAGAATCTGCGCGCGCACGAGGCGGCAGGTCGGCACCCAGCTCAGCACGCCGAGCACGACCATAATCAGGTACATGCGCTGCGTCGGGTCGAGCTTCGTGCCGATGACGGCGGAGAGGATCATCGCGAACGGGATGAACGGCAGGCCGCCGACGATCTCCGCGATACGCATGATGAGGATATCAAGCCGGCCGCCGAAGTAACCGGCGACGCCGCCGAAGATGATGCCCAGAATCGTCGCGATGACGACGGAAATCGCGCCGACGGTCATCGTCACCTGACCGCCGTTGACGATGCGGGTCAGCATGTCGCGGCCGAGGCTGTCCGTGCCGAGCACAAAGCCCTTGAGCCCCCACGTGTACATCGTGCCGTCGCTGGCCAGCGCGTAGTTCTGGTAGCTGGAAACGAAGATTTTTTCGATGTTGTCCGCGCTCTGCGCCTTGGCAGGCACGTCAATCTGGCCGTATTTGTTGTTGCCCCAGGAAACCAGTTCGCCGTTTTCCAGCAGCGCGGTGTAGTGATAGCGGCCGCCGTAGAGGTGAACGATCTTGGATTCAAGCGCCGGCACATTGGCCTCGCCCCGCACGGCGTTGCCCCAGACGTAGACCTCGCCGTCCTCGGTCACAGCCGCGACGGATTTGCTCGTGGAAGCGATATCCACGACTTTCTTGCCCTTCAGCCCCGCCGGAATCTTGGCGAACGGGGAGGTTTTATCCTTGTTGCCGGTGTAGGCCACCGTGCCGTCGGTCATCAGGGCGATATACTCGTTATCCGTCAGCGCGACCTTGGCGATCTTGCCCTGATACTTGCTGCGGATCTTGATATCGGCCATGTTGCCGTTGCCCCAGAGGTAGAGATTGCCGTCCGAGCAGACGATGGCGGAGAACTGGTTGCCCGCCTCGAGCTGCACCACGTCCCAATCCGCGCCGCCGGCCTTCATGGCCTTCTTCATGTCATTGGAGAATTTATCCTGCTGAAGGCGCGTGTTGCCCCAGACATAGACCTCGCCGTCCGTGTCCACCGCGACGACGTGATCCGTACCGGCGGCAATCTGCACCAGATCGGCGCTCTTGATCTCGTCCGGGATGTTCGCCACGTCGATTTTATCGGTGATGCGGGTATGTCCCCACGTATACAGCTCGCCCTTGCTGTCAATGCCGACGCCATAGGTGTTGCCGGAGGAGATGTCCTTCACGCCGTTATCCAGCAGCGCCTTCGGCACCTGCATCATGTTGCTCGAGGGCGGCAGGTTGGTCAGCGTGCTGTCCTGCTCGGAGAGATCGAGCACCCAGATGTGCGGGCCGACCATCACGAATACGAAAATCGCGAGGAACACGATCAGGCCGAACATGGCCAGCGGGCGATGGGTGAAGTTGTTCACCATCGCGCGCATCGGGGTCTGAATCTTCTCCTCTTCCTCGGTGGAAAGCTCGGGACGCTCGTGCAGGAAGCAGCGCTTGAACCAGCGCACGAGGAAGAATTCTTTTTTCTTGTTGCTCATTGTTCTTCCTCCTTACTTGTCCACACGCACGCGCGGATCGACCAGACCGTAGCTGATATCCATCAGCAGCGAGCCGATCAGGGCGACGATGGTATAGAACATCTGAATCGCGAGCACCAGCTCAAAGTCAAGGTTGCTCAGGCCCGCCCAATAGAGCTTGCCCATGCCGTTCAGCGAGAACGTGTTCTCGATGATGACCGAGCCGGAGAAAATGCTGATGAACCAGCCGATGATCGAGGTGATGATCGGCAGCAGCGCGTTGCGCCACGCATGGGAATAGATGACGACCTTTTCCTTAAGACCCTTGGCGCGCGCGGTGCGGATGTAATCCATGCTCAGCGCGTCGATCATCGCGCTGCGGACGTAGCGGGTCATGCCGCCCAGCGACGCGAAGGTCATAACGATGACCGGCAGGGTGACGTGGTAGAGCATGTCGATGAACTCGTCCCACTTGGTCGCGTAAATCGCGCCCGCGGTCTTCGTGCCGGAAATCGGGAAAATGCGCCAGAGCACGCAGAAGAAGAACATGAAAATCAGGGCGATGATGTAAATCGGCAGGCTGTAGCCGAGCATCGTCACCACCTGAACGGTGTTATCCACCTTTTTGCCCTTGTGAACCGCGCAGAAGATGCCCAGCGGAATCGTGATCGCCAGCGCCAGAATCGTTGAGAAGATGTTGATGAAGATCGTGTTCTTCATCGGGTCAACGATCACCTCGGTCACGTCCTTCTTGTAGAACTGGGAATAGCCGAAGTTGCCCTGGAGCAGGCCGTTGAAGCCGTTGTTGTCGCCAACATCCGGCCAAAGCCCCATCCAGCGCATGTAGCGGATGACCAGCGGGTCGTCAAGACCCATCTTCGCGCGCAGCTCCTGATACAACTGCTCATACTCCGCCGGTTTGAGGCTCTGCTTCTGGGCTTCCAGCTCAGCGCGCGCCGGATCCGTCGGGATCAGGTTGTACAGCGAATACATTAAAAACGAAACGATGAGAAACACAAGCGCCATGTATCCGATACGCTTGGCAACATATTTGCCCATCTCATCCATCCTCTCTATGGTGTTCTTTTTTCTTTCTCTCTCTCTTGTGGTGCGGCTCATACCGCCATGCACGGGCACGACCGCTTGGCCTGCCCGCGCCATCTATATTTTCATCCGCAGGACAAGTGCTTTGCCCTTGAATTATCCCGCCTTTGTGTGTTCAAGGGCAGGGCGCTTGTCCTTCAAAAGGACGTTTCATTCAAAATCAAAAAAGTAGGGAAAAAAGGGGCGGGCAGAACGCCCGCCCCCAATTCTGTGATCGGAACTGAGCAAAAATTACTCGGCAACGGTCGCGTAGAGAATCGCCTGCTGGAAATCCCAGAAGGAATCCTGCGTGTAGTTCTCAAGCCAATCCGGATAGACGGTGATGTAGATGTTGGAGTAGAGCGGGATCTGCGGGAGCAGCTCGTTCCACAGCATCTGGAAGCCCTTCCAGTAGGTCATGTACAGCTGCTTGTTGCTGGAATCCACGCCGTAAACCATGTTCATGGTGAGCGCGTCCATCGCCTCGTTGTACAGACGGTTGAGGTTGTAGCCCTGCGCGACCATGTCCGGGTCGAGCGTCCACTCGTAGGACTGGTCGTAAGCCGGGTTGAAGTTGCTGGCCAGGTTGAACATGCCGTAGGTCGGAACGGCGTACTTGTCGCCCTGGGAAGCGTCGCGATAGTAGTAGTTGAGCAGCTCGGTGAAGGTCATCACGTTCTGGTTGATCTTCATGCCGGCCTCAGCGGTCTGCGTGCCCTGCGCAAGCATGACGTTGAGCAGCTCGGAAACCGGGTTGTTCTCGGAAGAGGACCACTCGATGATCAGCGGCATCAGGATGGTGCCGTCGGCGAGGGTGACGTTGTGCGCGTAGGTGCCCGCCTCAACCTCGGTGACCTTCTTGTAGCGGATTTCGCCGGAGCCATCGACATAGTCGCTGCCGTCGGCGTTGTACACCCAGCCGTCAGCCTTCAGCTCTTCGACGGCCGCTTCCGGATCGTAGGAATACGGATTGAGGGTCATCTCCAGCCACTCTTCGGCCTCCTGATACTGCCACAGGCCGGTGCCGTACATGCCGTTGACGACGCCGCCCCAGCCCTGGCAGAAGGTGTTCGCAAACTCGTTGCGATCCAGCAGCAGGGCAACCGCGTGACGGACAGCCTCGAACTGGGTCGGGCCGAAGTCGCACTGGAAGTTCAGCATGCCGTAGCCGGCACGGTCGAACTGCACGTAGTCAAAGCCGCCCTCGGCGATGATGTCCAGCGCCGTGTTGATCTGGTTGCCGTCGGTCACGGTGTCGTAGAAGTTGAAGGCGCCGGTCTTGAGCGCGTCGGCCCAGGTCGCGTCTTCGGTCTTGGTGACGACGATCTTCTCGACGCTCGGCTTCTGGCCTTCAAAGTTGCCCGCGTAGTTCGGGTTGATGGTCAGGGTCGCCTGCAGGGAGCCCTTGTCGAACGCGACAAGGTTGTACGGACCGGCGGAAACGCGGTCCTCGCCAGCGTTGAAGCGGGCGTACTCGAGCTGCTTCTCGATGCCTTCCTTGGTGAAGTCGCCGGCGAAGTAGCAGCCCTCGCCATCGTCCTTCAGCTCAACGCCCTCGCCCAGCCAGTACTTGAGGGAGAACGGCAGAAGCTGGATGTAGCGCAGATCGTAGTAATACGGGATCTTGTCCGCGAGGATGGTCACGGAGAAGGTGTAATCGTCGATCAGGCGGAGGCCGGAAACCGCGGTCGCCGTGCCGTCATAGTAGTCCTTGCCGCCGACATAGGTCAGGTGGCCGGTCAGCTTCGCGCCGGTATCCATCGCGACCTTGGAGCAGGCGAAGACCTCGGCCCACAGGAAGTCGGCCGCCTTGATCTCTTCGCCGTTGTTGTAGGTCAGACCCTCGTTGATGGTGACGGTGAACGTCTTGCTGCCATCCGGGTTGACGACGGACTCGATGTTCTTGGCGATGGTCGGGTTCACGACGTACTCGCCGCCCTGATTGGTGACGGTGACGCCGTAATCGTTGGTCAGGTCACGGACCATCTTGTCGGTCGCGTTGTTCGTCCACCAGGAGCTGGGGGCAAAGTCGCCGCCGAGTTCGGTGGAAGAACCATACACGATGGTTCCCTTCTCAGACGTGCCCTCGGCAAACGCCATCGCGCCCGCAGAAACGAGCATGGCCGCCGCCAGAAGCATGGAAAGAAGCTTCTTCATAGATACATCCTCCCAGATAATAAATTATATTTCGTCCGCAGCACGTTCTGCGTCAAAATATCGCTTTCCGATCCGGCTCTTCAGGCAGAGCTGGATAAACAATATTACTATACACTGTTTTTTCTTTTCTGTCAATCACGCCGACGGTTTTTTGTCTGCTTTTACATTCATTTTTTTACCCGTTTACCCTGCCGAGTTCCAGAATTTTGCACCAAGTCTCCTCCGTGACTGGAATTCCGTTCTCGCGGTTCTTCGCGCGCGTTCTGTCAAGCCCCTCGCCCGGCGCGTGTACGCCGCGGCCGCCCTCGATGGGCGGCAGGCTGTGCAGGAAGGCGATGGTCTCCTCCATCTGCGCCTCCACGGCCTTCATATCCATGACCGCCGCCGGGTGAATCGCGATGAACACCTGACTCATGCCCTTTTCACCGTCGATCGGCAGGCCGATCATGCGGCTCGTGCGCCCGGCGGAGAGCATCGACGCGCAGAGATCCAGCATGATGGACAGCGCGCTGCCCTTCCACATCGCCATCGGCATCATCCGGCCGCTCTCGCAGATCTTCTGCGGATCGCAGGTGGGGTTGCCGTCCGCGTCGTAGCCGCAGGGCGTATCGAGCATCTTGCCCTCCTGCGCCATGATTTCCAGCTTGCCATAGGCGTACTGGCTCACCGCCATATCCATCACCAGACTGCCCTTTTCGCGCGGGATGGCGAAGGTGATCGGGTTGTTGCCGGTGGAGGGCTCGAGCGTGCCCCACGCCGTCAGGTTCATGCAGGTGTTGGTGAAGCAGATGCCCATCAGCCCCGCGTCCGCCATCGTCAGGCCGTATCGACCCGCGCGCAGCCAGTGGCTGTTGTTGCGCAGCGCGACGCAGGCGATGCCGTGCGCCTTGGCCAGCTCGATGGCGCGCGCCGTCATCTGCTCCGCAATCAGCGGGCCGACGCCGAAATGCGCGTCATAGACCTCCAGCGCGCCGAAGCCTCCGACCTTCTCGGCCTTCGTCACCTTCGGGTCGCAAAGCCCGCTCTCCATATCGCTGATGTATCGCGGATAGCGGTTCATGCCGTGGCTGTAAATGCCGTCCAGCGAGTTGCCCGCAAAGATTTCGGCAAAATGCCTCGCGTCTTCCTCGCCCATGAATCGGCTCAGCCCCTTCGCCATTTCGCGAACGGCCTCGTCGTATTGAACGTAAATCATGCGGATAGTTCCCCCTTATCGGCTGTGATTCCCTTGTTTTTCGCGGCGCGCCATCTCTTTTCCTGCCAACCGGCGCTGTCAATTTCTGTCGGAGCGATTTCTTTTCGGCACGATCCGCCGCACAAGCCCGAGCAGCGCTTCCTCGATCTGCGCGCTGTATTTCATGGCGAACACAAAAATCAGCAGCCCCGCGCCGCCGATGACCGCCCACGCCCAAACCGGCAGGCTGAGCGACCCGCTGCCCAGCAGCGCCGCGACGATCAGCCCCCACGGCCTGGCCAGCGCCATGATCGCGACAAACCGCCCGAGCGAAATCTTCGTCAGCCCCGCCAGCATGCAGAGCGCGTCATCCGGGAAAAACGGAAAGAGCATCGTCAAAAACAAAAACATATCCTGCTTTTCCTCGATGATCGGCAGGTATTTTTCCATCACGCCCTTGTCCAGAAACCGCTGCACCGCATTCCGCCCCAGCGCCCGCGCCGCCAAAAACACGATCACAGACCCCGCGATCACCGCCAGCACGCCCAAAATCATCGCCGGCCAGAAGCCCAGCGCCAGCGCGCCCGCCATCATCGAAATGTTGCTGGGAATCGGCGCGACGATGACCGTCATCATTTGCAGCGCGAAATACACCGCGCCCGCCCAGACGCCCGCGCCCGCGATCACCTCGCGCAGCGCCTCCACCGAGTTGATTTTTTCAAAAAATCCGTTTTTCCAAAGCGCGCAGCCGCCCGCCGCCAAAAGCGCGGCGACGGCCAGCACAACCAGAATGATGCGGATTATCTTTTTTCGGTTCATAAACTCCTTCCGTCTGCCTTCCGGCAGACACCTCCCTCAAAGAGGGAGGTCTTTTGTCAGATGCGCGTCAACGCGCGCTCTCTCCGTTCAATGCGCTCTTCTTTCTTAATTACGCAATAAGGAGCTCCCTCCTTCGTAAATGCGCAACAAGGAGCTCCCTCTTCGAGGGAGCTGTCAGCGAAGCTGACTGAAGGAGTCGTTCCCCTTCACAACACCGCCGCCGCGATCGTATACCCCCATGTAAACACAACCAGCAGCGCCGCGCAGACCGACAGCCCGACGGCGTGCGCCGCGCGGCTTTTCAGGCTCTGCGCCTGCAGGATCGGCAGCGTTGCCAGCGCGTAAAGATACCGTGCGCCGGAAAGCAGCCACGTCGGGGACAGCACGACGGCCACGTACACAAAGCTGTACGCCGCCAGATCAAACGGCAGCTTTTTCTGCCGCGCCGCCAGCAGGATGTAGATATACCCCATCGCCAGAAGCTGAAAGCCCCATGTGAACAGCCAATCGTCGTCCCCGCAGGTGGAAATCAGGTAGCTGACGGTGTTCGCCGTCGATGCCCAGAATGAGCCGGGCTGCTGATACCAGTTCTCCTTCTGATAGATCAGGTAGGTCATCGGGTCGCCCGTCACCAGCCAGTTGATTCCCCAGTAGATGAACAGGCCGCCGAATACCATGCCCACCTGCGCCAGACAGCGCAGCACCGCCTTCATCCGGAGCCCTTCGCGGGGGATGCGCGCCAAAAACGCAATGATGAACAAGCCGGAGACAATCACCCCCGGCATGCGCGTCAGCGCGCTGGCCATGCCGCACAGCGCCGCGCCCCACGGATGACCGCGCCGCAGCAGGCAGACCGTTGCCAGCGTCAGGCTGATAAACAGCGCCTCCGTGTACGCGCAGGCGAGGAACACGCTCATCGGGCTGAGCAGGAAATACGCGACCGCCAGCCGCGCCCCGCGCCCGCCCAGATGCATCGCCGCCAGATCGTAGAGCAGCGCGGCACACAGCCCCGAGCAGAGCAGCGAAACCAGCGTCCCCGCCGCGAACAGGTTTCCGCCCGTGAAGGCCGAAAACACGCGCGTCACCGCGGGGTACAGCGGGAAGAACACCAGCCGAAGCCGCGCGTCGCCGACGTTCGTATAGCCGTCCCGCGCAATGCCCAGATAATGCCGCACATCCCAATGCGTCCACAGCGCCTCGAAGGAATCCGCGAACGAATCCGCCCCGCCGCCCCTTCTGTAAAAGACATACGCCAGCGCGTAGAGCATCAGGCGGCTCGCCACCGCCGCCGCCGCGGCCAGCGCCATCGCTCGTCCGTCCGGCCGCGCCCGAACCGTTTCATTCTCCAGCCCCGAGGCGCTTTCCTCCCCCCGCATCACGCGGGTCAGTCGAACGCATAGGCAAACGCCGCAAACGCCCATCAAAATTGCGGACGCTGCGGCGGCTGTCGTTTGTAAAAGATTGGATAGCGCGTCCATCATGCTCCTGCACCTCAGCGCTTGCGCTTTCCGTTTTTCTGCGGGGTCTTCGCCGGGTGATAGGCCTCGTCTTTGCTGACGCGCGGCGGGAGGGCGTTGATCCCGGCGATTTCGTTGCCGTCGTCCTCCTCCATCATCTTCGCCACGCGGCTCACGAGTCCCTTCTTCGGCTTTTTCGCCGCCTCGGCGGCCTGCTGCACCTGCGGCCACTGGGGCGGATCGGGCAGCTGCTCCACCGTTTCGCCGGAAACATAATCGCTGTATGTTCTCGGCTTCTGTTGGGGCGCGCGGCGGCGGCGCGGGGCGGTCTGTGCGTCGGTCTGCGCCGCCTCGTCGCTCTGCGCGGCGCGGCGCGCCATTTCCGCGTCATAGGCCGCTTTTTCCTGCCGATAGCGCGCCATATCCTGCTCGTACTGCGCCTTTTGGCGCTCATATTCGGCCAACTGCCGCTGATATTCCGCCTGCGCCTTCTGCCGCTGTGCTTCTTCATAGGCCTTTTGCTGCGCGATGCGCTGCTGCTCGGCTTCGTAGGCTTTTTGCTGGGCGATACGCTGCTGCTCGGCCTCGTATGCCTTTTGCTGCGCGATGCGCTGCTGCTCGGCTTCGTAGGCTTTTTGCTGCGCGATGCGCTGCTGCTCGGCCTCATAGGCCTTTTGCTGCGCGATGCGCTGCCGCTCGGCCTCGGCCTTCTGCCGCGCCTCTTCCTGCATCTGCTGCTGCCATGCGTCGATCTCCGCGCGGCGGCGCTCCACCTCGGCCGCGCCCGGCCCTTCCGCGCGCACGGCGGAATAGCGCTGGGTTTCGGCCATGCCCTCGGCGGCCTTCGCGCCGTATCTCATGCCGGGGTATGCGCCCAGCTCCTCGTCCGGCACGCTCTGCGCGCGCTGCATGACCTCCTGCGCCTGCCGCTCGTCCATCTGCGGCTGCTGGAGCGGCAGCCACTGTTCTTCTTCCTCTTCCGGCGCGCCTGAATCCGCCTGCGCATAGGCGGCAGGCATTTTCTGCGTCTCGTCGCCGCTCGGCGCGCGCTTTTTGCGCTTTTCCGCCTGCTCCGGCTCGGGCATGCGCAGAAAACGGCGCGCCCGCCTCGCCCAGAGGTGATACGGCTGCCAGCGGATCAGCCAAACCAGCCAGTCGATCGCCAGCCCCGCCGCCAGAATCACGACGACAATCAAGACCCAGTTCTTGCCGAGAAATTCCAGCAGGGTCGTGTGGTCGGTGGTAAACAGCGCCCAGATCGCGTTGACCAGCGCGCGCACCCAGCCCATCAGCAGGTTAAACAGCGAATCTGCGAGTGTTCCCATGTTTCCTCCGTTTTATGGCTTCGCCTGCAGCGTGACGGTGACTTGCGGCGAGCTCAGCGCGCAGGTGAACTCCGGCGCGTTGTCGATATGAATCTGCACCGGCAGGGTGTATACGCCCTCCTCCAGCCCGGAAACATCCACAAACAGATGCACGCTCGATGCGTCCAGCGCGTTGATGAAGGTATAGCCGCCGGTGAGCTGCGCGGTGGCGCTCGCCGTGCTGAGCGAGGCAGTCAGGTGATCCGCCAGCCCGTCCGTCTGAATCGGCAGGCGGCGCAGCGTACATTCGGTCTGCTTTTCGCGGATGCGGGCGGTCACGCCGATCTCGGTCGGCAGTGTGTTTTCAACGCCCGTCAGCTTTTTCAGGCGCACGTAGCCCGTCACGTCCGCCGTCGCGCCCCCGATGTTCAGCGGCGAATCCGTCGTCAGCGCGTCAATCGCGTCCAGCAGCTCCTGCCGCGCGGCGACGGGCACGGTCTCCTCCGCCAGCTCGATGGCCGTCAGTTCATACCCCTCCGCCGGTTCGCCCGTCACGAAGCTCTGCGCCTCCAGCGGCACGTTCTTCATCGGCACCAGCTCGGTTTCCACCACGACGGAATTGGTGATGACGGATTGGTTGGTGATTTCCAGCTTGTCGGAAACGACGGTGTTCCCCTGCGAATCCTGCAATTCGATGTTCAGCGCGGAGCGATCCGTCATCCGGCGCTCGCTCAGCGCGGATTGATCCAGCCGCGCCACGACGCGCGCCACGCTGGCCACCAGCGACTGCGGGCCGGAGACGGAGAGCGTCGTCGGGTCGGTCTTATAGCTGTCCAGATACAGCCCTTCCGGGATCGTCCCGGCCATTTCCAGCACGACGGGCACGCGGCGGGTGATGTAGCGCTCCACGTTCACGGTGATCGAGGCCGGTTCGCAGGAGACGACCGGGCCGTAGAGCTGAGAGGAATAATACGTCACACTCAGCTCGTTCTCGCCCTCGCCGGTGATCTGGCTCAAATCAAAATGCGGGTTATAGGCCGTTCCGCTGACGCGGTTGTAGTTGGCCTGCGTCACCTCGACGGTCATCTTGACGGCGGGCACCTTTTCAAGGATGTCGTCCATCACGATGTATCCGCGGCTCTTGAGCGCCGCCTCGCCCGTCACCGTGACGGCGACGTTGGCGAATGTCTTCTGCCGCGTCAGCGTGCCGTCGGAGGCGACCAGCGCGCTCCAGCAGACCACCGCCGCGAGCGCGGAAACGGTGATGAGAAACGGCTTACCGGCCACCACCCTGGCGATGATCCGCCGCAGCTTGCGGAACGGGCCGCGTCCCTCAGGCTTTCTTGTCGGCCTGCTGTTCATCATGGGCGCCCTTCCTCCTTTGCTTGAAATGCAGCAGCGGCACACGGGCGTCCTTGTCCTGTGCGTCGTAAATGCCATGGAGAATCTGCCGCAGGGAAGCCTCGTCCAGATGGCGGACGAGCCTGCCGCCCTCGGCCATGGAAATGATGCCCGTCTCCTCGGAGACGATAAACACCTTTGCATCCGAAATTTCGCTCACGCCGAGGCCCGCGCGGTGGCGCGTGCCCAAGTCGCGGCC
>ERZ839823.890-NODE-890-length-36656-cov-3.095653_pt1 | contig 36656 bp, 37 predicted proteins | sample MGYA00519862_ERZ839823 | MGnify/ENA primary metagenome ERZ839823 (study PRJEB31850, sample SAMEA3708853) | human gut metagenome | biome: human gut; feature: human-associated habitat; material: faeces | place: China | collected 2014 ...
CTGCGGTCTGCTGTTGACGCGCGTTGTCAAGCCGGTTCACCTGCCGAACGTAACGGGGTATCTCATCGCCGGTCTCATCATCGGCCCATATTGCCTTGGCATTTTTCAAGAGAGCGACGCGGCTGTCACCGATGTGCTTACGGACGTAGCGCTTGGTTTTATTGCTTTTTCTATCGGCGGTGAATTCCGGATCAGCCACATCAAGCAGGTCGGCACAAGCTCCATTACCATTACATTCTTTCAAGCGTGCCTCGCTACGCTGCTCGTCGACGCCGCGCTCCTTGCTTGCGGCTTCCCCGCCCCGCTCTCACTCACACTTGGCGCAATCGCTGCCGCTACCGCTCCGGCCGCAACGCTGATGGTCGTCAGGCAGTATCACGCAAAAGGTGAAGTGACATCGACGCTGCTCCCTGTTGTCGCGATGGATGACGCCGTAGGGCTGATGCTGTTCTCCATCTCCCTTCCCATCTCGCAGGCACTTGCTTCAAACGCAACGCTGACCGTAACGTCCATGCTGCTGCAGCCATTGCTTGAGATCGTGCTTTCGCTTGCAGTCGGCGCCGGCATTGGTCTACTCATCGCCTTGGCCATGCGATTCTTTCACTCCAAGGTGAACAGGATCAGCGTAGCGGTCGCCGCAGTGCTGCTCGGTTCCGCACTTGCTTCTATTTGGAACCTGTCCTCTCTGCTGCTCTGTATGGCCATCGGTGCGGTCCTTGTCAATCTGCGCAAGGACGCGGATGAGCTGCTTGAAATCACGGATGCGTGGACACCGCCGCTGTTTATGCTGTTCTTTGTACTTTCGGGAGCCGAGCTGGATCTTGCAGTTGTTCCTACTGTCGGGCTTTTGGGCGTTGTCTATATGGTAGCTCGTAGTTTGGGAAAATACTTCGGTTCTTTCCTTGGCGCAACCATTGCCAAGTCTTCGCCGAATATCCGCAAGTATCTTGGCTTAACGCTTCTGCCGCAAGCCGGTGTTGCGATCGGCATGGCGCAAGTCGCCTTGAATGCCCTTCCGGAATACGGCACTCAGATCCAGGCGGTCGTGCTGACGGCGACGCTGATTTATGAACTGATCGGACCGGTCATTACAAAATTAGCGCTGACCGCAGCTGGCGAGATTCAGGATTCAAAGAAATCCAAGGCAAAAACGGAACAAAGCGCCGGTGGTGCGAAGTAGAGTATAAGGCAGCCGAGTATATCGGCTGCCTTTTTACTGCCGAATCACAGCTTGTCATTCATCATCGGACTGCCATACTGAATAACATATCTTTAACTTGCTCGTATTGACGGGCGCTGTCAAAATGTCGGAGCGCGTTGTGCGCGAGATGTTCGGGCTGTAACAACCATTCCTTAAAGCAAGAAAAATATAAAATTTCAGGAATGTAATCCTCAAATCCGTTGACTTGGTGAATAAATCCGGAGTACAATGCAGATAATAATGTTATAGGAGGTGGAACATGATACATCGAATAGGGCGTCCCGAGTATCTTGACTGGTTGGTAAGATGGAAGGAAAAGCAAATTATTAAGGTTGTTTCGGGCGTAAGAAGATGCGGGAAGTCCACCCTGTTTGAAATGTACCGCGACTATCTGTCAGCAAACGGTGTTGAAGATAGTCAGTTCATTGTGTTGAATTTCGAGGATATAGAGTTTGAGTTTATCGATAATTATAAAATACTCTACCGATACATCGCCGAGCGTTTGCGGCCCGATAAAATGAACTACATCTTCCTCGACGAGATACAACACGTTGACGAATACGAGAAAGCGGTTGACAGCCTGTTCCTTAAAGAAAACTGCGACGTTTATATAACGGGCTCCAACGCCTACTTTCTTTCGGGAGAATTGGCAACGGTGCTTTCCGGCAGATATGTGGAGCTTCAAATGCTTCCGTTATCGTTCCGCGAATTTAGCACGGGATTAAAGGGTACGCAAAGAGAAGGACTGTCAAACGCCGAAAAATTCAACCAATATATCGAGCTGAGTTCCTTTCCCTATGTGCTTCGCTTTGAACTGAATAAGCGTGAGGCACGGGAATATATGCAAGGACTGTATGATACCGTATTGCTCAACGACGTTGTGAAGCGCAAAAAAATTGCAGATGTCGGCATGCTAAAAAACGTGGCAAAGTTCATACTCCACAACATCGGCAACAAGGCTTCTTCCACCAATATAGCCAACACCATGAAATCGGCCGGAAAGGGAGTGGATCAAAAAACCGTAGACAGGTATTTGGACGGTTTGAAGGAGGCGCTTCTGCTATATGAAGCAACGCGCTTCAACATTAAAGGGAAACAGTTTTTAACAACGCAAAGCAAGTATTATTGCGTTGACATGGGGCTGCGGAATATGCTTGTGCGGGGCAAGGACAGCGATATAGGACATATTCTTGAAAACGTCGTGTACCTCGAGCTGATACGGCGCGGATACGAAGTATTTGTAGGAGCGATAGACGACGGCGAAGTGGATTTTGTAGCAAAAACAGATGACGGGCAGTATCTTTACTACCAAGTTGCAGCGTCTACGCTCGACCCAAACACGCTAAAGCGAGAGCTTGCCCCATTCAAGCGTATAGCGGATAATTACCCTAAAACGCTGCTTACACTTGATGAAGTGTTTTCCACAGCAGACTATGAGGGAATACAAAAGCGCAACGTATTGGACTGGCTGTTAGATGAATAATTAAAAAGAAAACCACAAAGCTTCCGAGCAATCGGGAGCTTTATTTGATTGGAGGGAAAACGAATTGGAAGTGAAAATCAACCGTGAAATACGGGACTATCAGGAAAGCATATTCTTCGGGCTGAACCTGCGTCAGCTCGTTTTTTCCGTCCTCGCCATCGGCGTAGCCGTCGGTATCTACTTTGGGCTGAACAATATCCTCGGAAGGCTCTTTCTATTATTCACAATTATTTTAATATGCACAGGCCCGTTGATGGTATAAAATATAATAGATAATTGTCTGCAATATGCTTGTACTGTCGAAAGGATATCCGATGTATCGCTTTATTGCCATCCTTCTCATTTCAGCGCTGCTTCTGACAGGCTGTGCAAAAGCTGAGACGGATTCATACATACAGGTCATAGTGCCTGAGGGCGGCGGCTACGAGGCGGCAGTCACTCCCAAGCCTGCGGCTCCATCGTCTGCCTCGTCGCCGTCTTTGACGCCATCGGAAGCCGCTTTCACGCCGCAGCCAACAGCCTTGCCCATCCAGACAGTAAAGCCTGTTCCCTCCCTTACTGCGGCCCCTACGGCAGCGCCTACGGTTATTTTAACAGCGTCTGATGACGACTACAACTCGGGCATACTTGAGCTTGTCAACCAATACAGGCAGCAGGCGGGGCTGAACACGCTTAAATACTCGAGCAAACTGCAAAAAGCCGCGGATATTCGCGCCCGTGAGATCGTAACCCTTTTCGATCACACCCGGCCAAATGGCGCCAGCTGCTCCACCGCCGTCACCGACGACGGTATAAGCTTCAGCGCATTTGGCGAAAACATATTTATGTGCAGCGGAGTGTCCAATGTTACATCAAAGCTGATATTTGATGCCTGGATGGACTCTCCCAGCCACAGGGAAAACATTCTCAGGGAAGGCTTTATGGATATGTGTATAGGCATATATTCCGCCGGCGGCTCCACATACGCCGTTCAGCTGTTCGGCGCCGGCCTTTCCTGATGTATCGATATTATTCAGAAGGATTTTTTACAGGAGGCATTGTTTATGCAAAAAACCACCAAGGCCATCGCCTTTGCCCTGGCGCTTACGCTCGTCATGGTCATGCTTCCCGCCTTCGCCGCGGTATTCCACAGCGATGTGCGGGTAAAGCTCTCCATAGGCAGCGGCAGGTCATTTACATTCACCCCAGTAGGTGAATACACTCTAAAGGAAGCCGACAGCAGCGTCGGAACCGACGAGCTTACCGTTGAGGCGGTGGGCAGCCGGGTATCCATAAAGCTGGGGGACAAGACCTACACCGGCCCCTCCCTTACGCTGCTTTCAAAGAACTACGGCAAGACCACCGACTATATCAGGCTCAAGAACGCGGAATACGGCACCTGCACCTACCTCGGCAACATGACCTTTGACGTGTACGAGGGCAGCATACGCGCCATAAACACGCTGCCCATCGAGCAGTACCTTTACGGCGTAGTGCCCCATGAAATGAGCAATTCCTTCCCGGTGGAGGCCCTTAAGTCACAGGCGGTGTGCGCCCGGGGCTATGCCGTCCCCCGCTGCTCAAGGTCCGCCGCGAGCCGCTCATACGACCTTGTGGACACCTCAAAGGATCAGGTATACCGGGGCTACGCCAGCAAAAATACCCGCGCCATAGCGGCCGTTGACGCCACTAAGGGGCAGGTGCTGGTATACGACAGCGACATAATCGAGGCCTTCTACTCCGCCTCCAACGGCGGGCAGACCGAGCGCACCGGCAACGTATGGGAAAACGACCTCCCCTACTACACCCATGCCGACGACGTGTATGACCTGCTCAACAAGTCCAGCCTTGAAGAGAAGTCCTTTATTCCCGATGCATACGACGAGACGACAGAAAAGCTCATGGACAGCTCTGTCCTCACGGCTATAAAAAAGGCCGCCTATGCGGCCGCCGGGCAGGAGGTTGAGCTGCTCTCCACCGTAAAGGTGCTTGCAAAGGATCCCAGCGCCGAAAACGACCCGGAGCAGCGCTGCTACACTAACGTCGAGTTAACCCTGATGGTAGCGCCCAGGAACAACCCGGAGCAGGCAGGCCAGGTTACATTCACGCTGCCATTTGAGGAGCTCAGCTTCGGTAGCTATGAGAACACGCTGGGCCAGATAGGCGCGAAGAAACGCAACCTCCGCATGTACGGCGCGGAGCGCGGCGAATACCGCACCGCAGAAAAGGAATATTCAGGCTGGTTTCTCACCCAGCGCCGCTACGGCCACGGGGTAGGTCTTTCCCAGCGCAGCGCGCAGGAGCGCGCCCGTGCCGGGCAGAAATACGAGGACATACTGGCCTTCTATTATAGGGACACGGCGCTGTACACCGTGGGCACCTACGACACCGCCCCCAGGATAAAGGCCGAGGGCTGCACCTTCCAGTCCTGCGGCATAAGCGGCATAAAGCCCGGCACGACCACAGAAAAGCTGCTGGGCAAGCTGCAGTCCGACGGCGTACTCTCCATAATCGACAAGAAGGGCGCAAAGAAGGAAGGTACGCTGTGTACCGGCGATTCCGTCCGCAATACCTATGACAACGGCCTCGCCATATTCGACCTGCCAATAGTGATATACGGCGATGTGGACGGCAACGGCAAAATAGACAAGGACGACATAGCCGCCCTGCAAAAGCACCTGATAAGGTCCTCCATACTGGGCGGCCCTTACCTCATAGCAGCGGACGTAAACCACGACGAAACGGTGGATATTATGGATATGATACGGCTGATACAGTACGTATCCGACGATGCAAAGATAACTCAGGAGGATTAAAAAATGAAGACTTCCATTACATATAAGCGGGTCTTGTCTCTTGTTGCCATGCTGCTTTTAGTAGCGCTCCCCGCCATGGCGTTCGCCGCTCCCGAGCTTACCGCTACGGCGGACAAGACCTCCGTCACCGCCGGCGACACCGTCGTGGTGACTGTCACCCTTGCCGGCAAAAAGCTTTCCGCCGCCGAGGGCGAATTCTCCTACGACCCCTCCCTCCTCACCTTCACCGAGGGGGACGGCGGCGCTTCAGACGGGCGCATAGCGCTGGTCTCCGCCGAGAAGGACGGCGCTTCCTCCCTTTCCGCCCGCATAACCTTTACAGCTGCCGGCGCGGGAGAGGCCAAAGTGGATTTCAACATAACCAAGGCTCTCAGCTACAGCGGCGAGGATCAGGGTACAGCTGCAGCCTCAGTTACCGTATCTATAGCGGCCGCTCCCGCAGCTGCCCAGGCCGCCGCCCCCGACTACGCCACCGAGGGCATACTTGCCGAGGGCATAACCGATGAGGGCGGCCAGCAGATGTACATCTGGACCAATCTCGAAAACGTGACCATACCATCCAAGTATTCTGAGACAACGGTGGATTACAAGGGACAGACCGTGCCCGCCGTATCCGTCCAGGATTCCGACGCGCCCACCCTCCTCTACCTCTCCAATGCTTCGGGTGAAAATGGAGGCTACTACATATATGACGCCGCTAAGAGCTCTCTGTACAGGTATCAGACAATAAGCTCCACCTCCCGCTCCTACATTATGCTGGAGCCGGACGGCTCCGTGCCGCTGCCCGATGGCTTTACCGAGACCACCATAACCATTGACGACAAGCAGGTCAAGGCATGGGCGGGACAGGACGCACAGGGTACCGTATACCTCATATACGGCCGCAATCCCGACGGCGAGGTGGGCTACTATGTATACAGCGAGGCTGACAAATCCATACAGCGCTATGCTGTAATGCCCGCAAGGCCCGTAAGCCCCCAGCTGCCCGCAGAGGCCGCGCCTACTCCCGGGGTGGAGGAGCCTGCGGAGCAACCCGAAAACGGCAGTAGCACCGGCATAGACCCCATCATTTTCTACGCGGCCTGCGGCGCTGCCGTACTGCTGCTTATCTCCCTCATAGCGGTGATAGTAAAGCATTCCAAAGAGGAAAAACAGCGTCGGGAACGCCTTGCCAGGCGGCGTGCCCAGCGGGAAAAAGAACGTTCGGAGGCCAAGGCCAGCGTTGAGGAATAACCGATAATTATAAAGCGTCCTGTATGCTGCATATTGCAGCATACAGGACGCTTGCTTTTTGCGTATGCGTCTATGCCTGAGGCCGTTCTGACGTCCTTATATTATTCCTCTTCCTCGGGCAGGGTGGCATTGTGGTATACGTCCTGAACGTCGTCATCGTCGTCGAAGCGTTCCAGCATCTTCTCGATCTTCTCCACAAGTTCTTCGTCCTTAGTGGCGTCCACGGTATTCTGAGGGAACATGCCTATCTCGGCGGAGAGGAAGCTGAGGCCCTTTGCCTCAAGCGCTTCTCTTACCACTGAGAAGTCGGTGGGCGCGGTGTATATCTCATACACATCGTCCAAAGCGTTGAAATCTTCAGCGCCGGCGTCAAGAGCTTCCATCATGAGCTCGTCCTCATCTATGGAAGCGCTGCGCTCTACCACTATGAGACCCTTCTTGTCGAACATCCAGCTTACGCAGCCGGTGGCGCCCATGCTGCCGCCGCTCTTGTCGAATATATGGCGTATCTCGGAGGCGGTGCGGTTACGGTTGTCGGTAACGACTTCTACGATTATCGCTGTACCGCCGGGGCCGTATCCCTCGTAGGTGATCTCCTCGTAGTTTACGCTGCCCATTTCGCCCGCGGCCTTCTTTATGGAGCGGGAAATGTTGTCGTTAGGCATGTTGTTTGCCTTTGCCTTGGCTATGACGTCCCTCAGCTTGGAGTTGTTGTTGGGGTCGCTTCCGCCCTCTTTAACGGCTATGGCGATCTCTCGGCCTATCTTTGTAAAAATCTTGCCGCGCGCGTTATCTGCTTTTTCTTTTTTATTTTTGATATTGGCCCATTTGGAATGTCCTGACATAGTAGGTTTCTCCTCCTAAATAAATCAACGTCTCATTATAGCACCATATACGGGGATTATTCAAGTATTCTGCGCTATCTCATCGTATTTTTGCTTTAACTTTTGCATATCCTCCCATGCCTCCCGCTTCTTGGATTCGTCTCTCAGCAGCGCGGCAGGATGATATGTAGGCAGTATCCACACTCCCTTCTTTTCTTTCCACACTCCCCTGTCTCTCGTTATCCTTACATTCGGATCGTAAATGTACTTCGCCGCAGTAGCGCCAAGACATACGATTATCTTAGGCCGTATAAGGGCGAACTGCACTCTTAAATAGGGCAGGCATGCGTCGGCCTCGCTCTCCTCCGGGGTACGGTTGTTTGGCGGGCGGCACTTGACTACGTTGGCGATGTATACTTCCTCCCGCCTGAACCCTATTGCGCCTATCATCTTATCTAACAGCTGCCCCGCCCTGCCAACGAAAGGACGGCCGGACAAATCCTCATCCCGCCCAGGCCCCTCGCCTATGAACATTATAGTGGCTTTAGGGTCGCCTTCACCTATCACTATATTGGTGCGCTGCTCGCAAAGTCTGCATTTTTGACAGCCGTTAATTTCGGAATAAAGCTCTTTCCAATAGTATTTTGTCATATCCAGCCCTCTTATTATAAAAGTTATAAAAGTGAGTTTTAACTATCTTAAATGGATCTCGCATTATAATTTAGAAATATTTACATCTTTTGAAGCGAAGTAATGGTTTACAGTTCATTTTACACCACTGAGCAACAATAACACAAATAAAACTGCCCGATTTTTGAAATCCACCTATAATTTCAATTGCAAAGGCAGAGAAAATACTATATAATTAAAAATTATAGGTGGAATGGATATTAGTTTTAATCATCTTAGCACTTTAACCGTAAACAGGCAATACGGGAACAAATAATTCCCCGTTGGCTTTTGCGGATACAATACAACCAGGAGGAACAAACAACAACAATGCCGGCCGATCTGGATCTTTACAGCATATTCTGTACCGTCGCCCGCTGCGGCAGTCTCTCACATGCTGCAAGGGAGCTTTACGTGAGCCAGCCTGCCATCAGCCAGTCCATGCACAGGTTAGAGTACATGCTGGGCTGCACTCTCTTTACCCGCACCAGCCGTGGCATAACCCTGACAAGCGAAGGACGTATGCTTTACAGCTATGCCGATAAGGCAATAAGTCTCATATCAGCGGCCGAGGACAAGCTGAACCGCATGCGCACATTGCAGTCAGGCGGCCTTATGATAGGCGCCAGCGACACTCTGTGCCAGTTTTTCCTGCTGCCCTACCTTGAAAAGTTCCATACAGAATATCCCGAGGTACAGCTTCAGGTCACAAACCGTACTACCCCTGACACCATCGAACTGCTCAAGGTCGGCAAGGTAGATATAGCCCTCGTCAACCTGCCGGTAGTAGACAGTGCCCTCTGCGTCCGCGATGTTCTCAAGGTACACGACGTATTCGTAGCTTCTGACAGGTTCGCCCACCTCAAGGGCCATAAGGTCACCATGGCCGAGCTGGCCCGTGAGCCTCTGGTACTCCTTGAGCAGGCTTCCAACTCCAGAAAATATCTGGACGACTTTGCCTCCGTCTGTAGTGTGACGCTGCACCCCGAGATAGAGTTGGGCGCTCACAGCCTGCTGGTAAACTTCGCCAAAATAGGCCTTGGCATAGCGTGCGTCACTTATGAATTCGCCAGCGAAGCCATAAACAGCGGAGAGCTGTTCAAGATAGACCTTGCAGAGCCCATGCCTTCAAGAGGCATAGGACTTATCTCTCTGGAGGGCGTACCTCTTTCCGCAGCCGCGGAGAGATTCATCAATATCGTGATGGAAAACCGGAACGTTCAGGCCTAGCACCAGGTATATTATGGAATCAAGACAGCCGAGCAACAATCATGGAAATACCGGAAAAAAGGGAAAGCACTCGCTGCTTTCCCTTTATGGATATACGCTCTGCCTGCTGCTGTTGGGCGCGGTAGTATTTGGCCTCACATACAGTGCGGGCGGCGCTAACGTATTAAAAGAAGAGGAGCTGCGCAAGGCTGAAGAGGAAGCAGCGGCAATAGAAGCCGCCAAACCTACCCCTACTCCCCGTGCAATCTCCACCGCCACTGCGGGCAGGCTTATTCCCTTCCTCGAAAACAGCCTGTGGGGATACAAGAACACATCGGGCGAGATAGTCATACTCCCCGTCTTTTCCGCCGCAAACGAATTTGACGGCAACGTAGCCTTTGCCGCAAAGGACGGCCTGTACGGCTTGATTGACAGATCCGGCGCGTGGATAGCCGAGCCGGCATGGTCGTCGGTATCCGACTTCGCGGAGGGTATGGCAGCGGTTGAAAAGGACGGCAAGTGGGGTTATATCGACGCTTCCGGCAATATAAAGATAGACTATAGCTACAGGGAGGCCGGCCCCTTCGGCTGCGGAAGGGCCGCCGTCCGTACAGCTTCCAGCTTCGGCTACATTGACGTTATGGGCAACATTGCCATATCCGAAAAATGGTCCTCCGCCAATGTATTCTCAAACGACCTCGCCTTCGTCTCTCTGTCCTCCAAGAGCTATATAATCGACAAGGTGGGCAAGGCGCTCATAACCCTCAACGCCGGCTCTTCAGGCGAAGGCTATAAAGAAGACTTTGCCCTGATAACCGACAGCGGCGGCTGCTATTATATAAACAAATACGGCAAGAGCGCTTTCAAAAAGACATACTCCGCCGCAAAGCCCTTTTCGGGAGGATATGCGGCTGTGCGCATCGACGGGCAGTGGGGCTTCATAAATACCGGCGGTGCCACGCTCATAGCTCCTCAATACGCTGACGTCCACTCGTTTTCCGGGGGTTACGCGGCGGTTAAGAACGGCGAAGGGCTATGGGGCTATATAGACCCCTACGGCGAACTGAAAATCGACTACCGTTACTCCGAGGCCGGTGATTTCAAAGACGGTTTTGCGGTATCCATGAAGGATGGAAGCTGGTACATAGTAGACAAGAGCGGCAGCGAGGCGCTGCTGTATTAAAAAAGCGGCGAAAGCCGCTTTTTAGTTCTGGTTTGCCTCGTATGCTTCCTCCGAGGTCATGCCACCATATACGCCCAGCAGCCAGTCTTCATCTCCGACTTTTACGTCTATCTCCTCATTGTCGATATCCTTTACCCTCAACGTCACGGCAGCCGTCATTTCCTCCAGCCTGCCTGTCACCTCGCTCTCGTACGCGGGCCAGTATACCTGCAGGCGTATCTCGTCCTCCGTGCCATAGACGATTGGCGTAAGGGCTTTTTCCACGTATCCGGCTCCACGACCAACGGTATCCCATTTGCCGTATTCAAATTGCAGCAGGCCTTTTTTGTTCACGGTAAATGCAGCGTAGCGCTGATCTCCTCCGTTCCAGTAGCCGTATATCTTTTCCCACAATCCTCTTACGTCGTCGGCCTGGGCAGGGCTTTGATTTGCTTCCCCAGCCTCCGGCGCTTTCTCAGCAGTTTCGGGTTGTACCTTTTCTTCGGGCGCTGCTGTACCAGAGGGCGCAGTAACCGTAACTTCTATTGCCGAATCCTCCTGCCCAGCACAGCCCGCGCAAAGGAGCAGCGCAAAAACAGCCGTTATAATGATGATCCCCGTGCCCTTCTTCATCGTATCCTCCGATCAAAGCTATATATCAACTAAAGCATACCCTATTATGTGCAGCTTTGGAATACCCGCAGGGGTTTTTCAGCAAAATATTTGTTTCACCCATGTAAAATACCCTTGCCAAACACCTTTCCTTGTGTTAGAATAGCAATGTTTGATTTTAGCATATATGCTTACTGTCGGTAAGGAGGTGTAAATACATGAGTAAGTTCTGTGAAGTTTGCAACAAGGGTGTTATGTCCGGTAATCGCGTAAGCCATTCCAACAGAAAGACCCCCCATGCCTGGGCCCCCAACATTCAGCGCGTCAGCGTAGTAGTTGATGGTACCGTCACCAAGATGAACGTTTGCACTCGTTGCCTTCGTTCCGGCAAAGTTCAGCGCAGCGTCTGATTTTCAGCCAATGCAAATATAACAGACCGATTCTCGTCGGTCTGTTTTTTATACTGTATATTTTTATAAGAATACGCCTATAACGAACAGCCTGAACAGGGCTGTAATTATCCCCGCCCAGAAAAGGCACCTCAAAAAACCCACCCCAAGGCACAGCAGCAGTATCAGCGTAAGCAAAAATACCAAGCCGCATCTCAGAGTCCGCCGCTTACAGCACCCTCTTCTTATATGTACAACGGACGGCCTTCTTTGCATGTTATCTCCTCCCTATTACATATTACGTACAGAGTATATTTTTGTTACACCGCGCACAGGTGGCACTTACAGGGAATACATTGGTGTATAAACAGTAAACGGAGGCTTTGTATGGCTGAAATATTGCTTGAAGCGGACCACGTGGGTCTTGCATACCACGAACTGGACGGTGAGACGTTGGCCGTTGAGGATATATCATTCGCAGTTGAAAAGGGCGAATTTCTTTCTATAGTCGGCCCGTCCGGATGCGGAAAAACCAGCATACTTTCAATGATAGACGGGCTTATGCAGCCCAGCCGGGGCAGAATAAACCTTTATGGCAAGTCAAGGCCGGGATATATGCTGCAAAGAGATCACCTGCTGGACTGGCGCACGGTGGAAGGCAACGTGCTGCTCGGTCTTCAGGTCAAGGGTATGTTGAATGAAGAAACGCAGGCATTTACCAACAGCCTGCTGAAGACCTATGGCCTTTCGGACTTTGCAAAGAGCTATCCCCGGCAGCTTTCCGGCGGCATGCGGCAGAAGGTGGCGCTGATACGCACCCTGGCCTGCTCCCCGGAGCTGCTGCTGCTCGATGAGCCGTTCTCCGCGCTGGATTATCAAACGCGCCTTACCGTCTCAGACGAGATTTACGGCATAATCCGCAAGGAAGGCAAAACAGCTATACTTGTCACCCACGACATAGCGGAGGCCATATCCATGAGCGACAGGATACTGGTGTTTTCCTCCCGCCCTGCCAAGCTGCGGGCAGTGCATAGTATAGAACTCACGGTTGGCAATACGCCTCTTTCCCGGCGCAACAGCCCTGAATTTAAGGATTACTTCGATATGATATGGAAGGAGATCGACCATGATGAGCAATAAGCGGGATACCACGGCAGTTTCCCCCGAACATGCCCGGTTCCTGTCGTCCGTGAAAAAGGCCGACAGGCGCGTAACGTTCTTCAGATACTTCATACTCATAGCGGCGCTCATACTATGGGAACTGTCGGCAAGAATGGGCTGGATAGACCCGTTTATAATGAGCTCGCCGTCACAGGTAATGAGTACTGTAGCCCGGCTGTACAACGGCAACGAGCTGTTCCACCATATAGGCATAACTCTTTATGAGACTGTAGTAGGCTTCATTCTGGGCACAATACTGGGCACGCTTATCGCCATACTCCTCTGGTGGAGCAAAAGTCTCGCCAGAATACTTGATCCATACCTCGTGGTGCTCAACGCACTGCCAAAGATAGCCTTGGGGCCTATACTCATAGTGTGGTTCGGCGCAGGGGTAAAGAGCATAATCATAATGGGCCTGCTCATATCCCTCGTGGTGACGGTAATGACGGTGCTGGCAGGCTTCGACGAGATAACCGGCGAAAAGCAGCTTCTCATGAGGACGCTGGGCGCGACTAAGCTGCAAATACTCACAATTATTGTGCTGCCCGCCTCCGTACCCACAATCATGAGCGCTCTCAAGATAAGCGTGGGCATGAGCTGGGTTGGAATCATAGTGGGCGAATATCTGGTCTCGCGGGCCGGACTCGGATATTTGATCGTATACGGCAGCCAGGTGTTCAAGCTGGACTTGGTCATGGCCAGCATAGTGATACTCTGCGTGCTCGCCGCCGCCATGTATTACGCGGTTGCCTTCTTCGAAAAGCGGCTGATACGCTGGCGCGGCCATGCGTAAGGTTGTATAAAAGCGGGATTTATTATATAATGCTCCGAGAAAACAAAAGCTTGGAGCATTTTTAATTTGCAAAGCGGATTTGATTACCAAATAGCCATAATAGGCGGCGGGCCTGCGGGAGCTACCCTTGGACGGCTGCTGCCTAAAGGGCTCAGTGCAATACTTATAGACAAAAAGAGGGTTGAAGGCGGCTTTGAAAAGCCCTGCGGCGGCCTGCTTGCGCCGGATGCCCAGAAGGCTCTCTCCAAATACGAAATAACGCTGCCTAAGAGCATACTCGTGGATCCGCAGATATTCTCGGTAAAGACCATCGACCTGGCCTCCGGCCTCGTCAGGCACTATCAGCGCTGCTACATAAACCTCGACAGGCATAAGCTCGACATGTGGCTCCTTAGCATGATACGGCCCTCGGTGCAGCGTGTCACCGGCGTTTGTGACGGGGTAAAGCGAATTGACGGCGGCTTTGAGGTAAGCTGGCACGACGGAGACCATAAGCATAGCTTTACCTGCAAATACGTAGTGGGCGCAGACGGCGCAAACTCAGTAGTCCGCAGCTCACTGTTCAAGGCTAAGCAGCTCCGCCGCTACACCGCCATTCAGCAGTGGTTCCCCGAAGAAAACAGCCGGCCCTTTTACTCCTGCATATTCGATCCCGAGACAACCGACTGCTGCTCATGGTCGATTTCAAAGGACGATTACTTTATATTCGGAGGGGCATTCCCTCAGGATAACTGCCGGGAACGGTTTGAACGGCAGAAGGAAAAGCTCCGTGCCCTTGGCATAAAGTTTTCGGAGCCTGTAAAGACAGAGGCCTGCGTGGTGCTCCGTCCCCGCTCCTTCTTTGACTTTTGCCCGGGTAAGGGAGGCGCGTTCCTCATAGGGGAGGCAGCGGGCTTTATAAGCCCCAGCTCCCTCGAGGGCATAAGCTACGCCATGGAAAGCGCGGATATGCTGTCACGTGCCCTGTCAAAGGAGGACCCCGTGTCAGCCTACCGCCGTATGACGCTGAAAATTCGGCTGAAATTGGCTCTAAAGGTACTTAAGTGCCCATTTATGTACCATCCGCTTTTGCGTAAGCTGGTAATGCTCTGCGGCCTGCAGAGCATAGAGCTGCGGCAAGGAGATTAAAAGCCTATTCCCCCATCTTTTCGGGGGAATTTTTGTTTTACGCGCAACCGATACGCCCTTGCCCCGGTCATTATAGTTGTCCGGACAACAGTCCTTTGAATTAAGGAGATGAAGAGATGCAATCTGAAACGGAATACTTCCGCAGGGTGTACGAGGCTACCTACGAAGACATGCTGAGATACACCGTTATAAAGACCCGGCGCGCGGCTGACATTGAGGACATACTGCAAAACGCCTACTCAAGGTTTTTCAGCCGCATAACCCGCCGGGGCCACGGCGATATCGATGACCCCAAGGCATACCTCATGGGCATACTGCAAAAGGAGCTTTCGGGCTTTTACCGCTTTAAGATAATCAAGGCGGAAAAGGAGCAGCGCATGACCGACGGCATGACGGAGCTTTCTGTAGAGGATATAGAGGATTCCGCCATTAACGCCGAAATGCTCGGCAAGGTCTGGGACGAGATAGCCTCCGCCCCGGCGGAAAGCTATAAGGCCTTCGTGCTCTACTATTACCTGGACATGACGGTGGCGGACATCGCCCGCGAGCTGAACCTCAGCGAATCCGCCGTAAAGAGCCGCATACACCGTCTTCGGGCGTCTGTGCGGCAAAAACTCGCAAAGGAGTGGCAAGCATGAAAGAGAAAGATATTTATTACAGCGCCATAGAAGCCAACATAGCAAACAAGAACCGCATATACCGAAAAGCCGTCAATTCCCGTCAGAGGCCGGGCCTTAAGCGCGGCCTCGCGGTAGCCGCCGCCTGCTTCGTAGTCATGGCGTCGGTGGTTGCCTGTGTGCCGGAGGCCCGGGCAATGGTGCTCAACTGGCTCAAGCCGGCGGTAAATTCCCGCCAGTACATCGAAACACCCGCCGCGGAGCGCACCCCCGAAACAAACGCGCAAAAGGCCGTGGAAACGGCGATAGAAAGCGTACGGAACAAGGATATAAAGGTAACTGTAGTCGACGCCGCAGATGAACAGTGGAAAGCCTGGGCGGAAAGGCTCAGCGTAAGCTTCGACGAGATACTGTATGACGGAGAGGACGTGTACATTACGGGCAACTTAAATGGAAACGCAAGGGATCTGATAAAGCCTCCGAGCGAATACACCGTCACGGAGACAGACGGATACACCATATTTGCGCCTCCCGACGAGCTGGTGAAGCCATATGTCGGATACTCCGTCTCCGGCGGCGATATGCAATACCTGCTTATGAGCCCTCTCGTCGATGAGATCGACCCGGCGAATATAGACAGGGCTTACGCCTCCGACAGCATGGATATATCCGTGCGGCTGCCGGTGGGCGGCGGCTTGCAGGGGAACCAGCAGCTTACCCTGTTCTTCTATTTTACGGATATGAAAACGGTACGTCAGAACACTTCAAAGGCCCCTGATCATATCAGCGAGGATGAATATTTAGCTAAAATCAACTGTCTGGTTGCTCTGCGCATAGACGGCCTTACCTTTGACGCAACTGCGGGAACCGCTGCACAAGCTGCCATGCCTGTACCTGCCCCGGTCATGCTAAAAGGCGACGTATTGGTATTCTCGGGGGCAGAAAGCATTTCCGGCAATCGCTGCAAGGTAGGCAACGATAAGCTTTCCATAGACGGCGCCGTGTTTGAGATAACAAAGATGCGGCAAAAGCTCAACGGAACCGCCATTACCTTTGCGGTGACCCTGCCCGAGGACTGGACGGATAAGCAATGTGCAACCGCCGCAAGGGCGATGGATCCGGTATTTATAATTGACGGCGCAGATCAGGGCGAGGGTTATAGCAGTATCAGGTATCTTGATACAGACAGCGCGCACAAAATAAGCTTTACCGTTGAAATCGGCCTTGTGCCTGATGACTGGTCAGGCATAGGCAGTATGCAGGCCGTGCTGCGGCTGTCCGAGCTTACAGAGTACAACGGCGTAAAGCTGCCTACAGGCAGCCGCGCCGAAGCTCATTATGAGAGAAACGGCTGGAACGAGGGCTCGCGTAGGCACATACTGTACGGCTGCCCCATCACTGTCAAATAATATCCGTTCCGTAAAAAACGGTGCTTTATCCCCCTTGCCCACTAATTGCGGCAGGGGTTTTTTCGCGTTTGGTGATATTATAAATTTAGATAACAAGCCGCCGATATCTATAATTGCTATTTCCAATAACGAAACGGCAGCTATACAATAGACGATGGTGTGCTTAAGTATGCACCACATTTGCAAACAAAGCAAAAATGGGAAGCAGCAATGTCAGATATCATACTATCCGTAAAGGATATAACAAAGCATTTCCGCCATATAAGGGCGCTGGACGGGGTATCCGCAGAGGTTCGCGAGGGCAGCATAACGGCTATAGTGGGCGACAACGGCTCGGGCAAATCCACGCTGATAAAGATACTCTCCGGGACCCTCCGGCCGGACGGCGGCAGCATGACCGTATGCGGGGCGGAGCATCCCTTTCTCACGGTGCAGAGGGCGATGGAGCTTGGCATACGCACCGTATATCAGGATCTCTCGCTGGACAACTGCAAAAACAGCGTGGAAAACATATTCCTCGGGGACGAACTCATGCACGGCCCGTTTTTAGACAGGAGAGCCATGCGCCTTGAGGCGGAACGGCTGCTGAACGACATAAGGGTAAACGTGCCGGACTTATCCGAGCCGGTCAGGAACCTTTCCGGCGGTCAGCGGCAGGGCGTCGCCATAGCCCGCGCGCTCAGGAGGCCGGGCAGGCTGCTGCTGCTGGATGAGCCCACCGCCGCAATGGGCATACATGAGAGCCACCGCACCATGGGGTTATTGAAGGAGCTCCGTGACCGCGGCATGACCCAGCTTATAATCAGCCACAACCTCCATCAGGTATTCGACCTGGCGGACTATATATACGTAATGCGCTCCGGCCGCATAATGGCGGGAGCGGCCACACAAAGCACCTCGCCGGACGAGCTAAGGAGCTTCATACTGCACCGGGAGGAGGAAGCGCTATGAAGGATCTGAAGCGATTCGTGGATAGGAACATAGCCCCGCTGCTCCTATTGTGCTTCTGCGGCATAATGGCGGCGTTCCTTTCGGTTCGGACAAATTCGTTTTTCTCCGTGAAAAACGCCGTGAATATACTGGAGGCAAACTCATACCGCATGCTGCTCGCCGTGGGAATGATGTGCATAATCTCCTCCGGGGCCATAGACCTTTCCGTGGGATCCATGCTCTCCTTCAGCGCTATATGCATGGCGAAGGCGCTCAAGGCCGAGCTGCCGGTGGGGCTTTGTGTAGGCGTGGCGCTGCTCATGGGCGCCTCCATGGGTGCGCTCAATGGTGTCCTCATGCATGTTACCCGCATAAACGCCTTTATAATAACCCTCGCAACGTCGTATATGTACCGGGGGCTGTCGCTGATAGCCACACAGGGCATACCCATAACCAAGCTGCCGCAGGCCTTCCGCGATTTCGGCTGCGGCGATATATTCGGCATGGAGTCCGGCGTGACCATGGCGCTCATGGCCGTCATTGCACTCATACCCATCTTTTACTTTATGCGCTGGGGAAGCTATGTCATGTCCCTGGGCAGCAATCCCGAGGCGCTGAAGCGCAGCGGCGTAAAGATATGGAAATACAGGGTGTCCGCCTTTGCCCTCATGGGGCTGCTCTCCTCGGTGGCGGGTGTGATAGTCACCGCCCGGCTGAACAGCGCCGAGGCAAACGCCGGCTTAAATATGGAGATGGAGGCTATATGCGCCGTTATAATGGGCGGCACCGCCCTGCACGGCGGCAAGGGAAGCCTTCCCGGTACGGTCATCGCGGTGATACTGCTGGGGCTGATACGCAACGGCCTTACGGTAATGAGCGTATCGTCATACTACCAGCAGTTCGTGACAGGCGCGCTGCTGCTTATAGCGGTGGTGACGGCGGAGCTTCGGGAACGCAGGAACCGCATAGGATAATTACGATTTGGGCATATAAGGGATAATTCCTTTATATATACATCAATTAACGGAGGAAGAACACACCATGAAGAAACTTCTTGCTATCATGCTCGCTGCCGTAATGGCACTGAGCATAGCAGGCTGCGCGGCCCCCGCCGCACAGGAGACCGTCACCGCTGAGGAAACCGCAGCGCCCCAGGAGACCGAGGCCGCAGAGGAGACCGTAGCGCCCCAGGAGGCCGCAAGCGAGCTTTCCGCGACAGTACAGCAGCTCTATGCCGACTTTGACGCCGCCATGGAGAAGCAGCTCGGCGCAATGCCCGAGAGCTTCGGCGACATCAAGGTAGGCGCAGTCGTAATATCCCTGACCAACGCTTTCTGGGCAAACATGAAGGATTGCTACGAGGCGGCGGGCAAGGAAATGGGCATAGCCATAGACGTGCAGACCGGCACTACCGAGGGCGATACGGCTTCCCAGCTTGACGTTCTTATGACCATGGCGGATATGGACTACAACGTGATCATCGTATCCCCCATAGACGGCACCAACCTCATTCCCGGCATAGTCAAGTGCAACCAGAACGGCGTAAAGGTCATCAACCTTGGCCCCGGCGTTGACGTTGACGCGCTCAAGGAAGCGGGCGGACATCTGGACGCCAAGATAACCGTTGACTTTGCGGAGCAGGGCCAGACCGTCGCCAACGATATGATCTCCCGTCTGCCCGATGGCGGCGAGGTAGCCGTAATAGCCGGCCTTGCAGGCGCGGGCCAGAGCGAGGGCCGCACCAAGGGCTTCAAAGAGACCGTAGAGGCCAACGATAAGTTCAACCTCGTAGCCGTACAGAACTGCGATTGGGACGCTACCTTGGCATACGACGCCACCAAGGCGCTCATCACCGAGCATCCCGACCTTAAGGGCATTTTCTGCTGCAACGACACCATGGCTCTTGCCGCCGTTGAGGCTCTTGCCGCCGAGGGCAAGGAAGGCGTGTTGGTATACGGCGTTGACTTTACCGACGATGCACGGGAGGCTATTAAGGCCGGTACCATGACCGGCTCCATGTCCTACTCCAGCGCCCGCTACACCAAGGCTGCCCTTCAGATGGCTGTCATGCTCAACGAAGGCCACACCTTCGACAGCTATGTATATCTGCCCCTCACCCTGGTGAACGTGGATAACGTAAACGACCTCGAAGGATGGAAGTAAAGCACAGCTTTTTAGTCGAGACCTGCCTGCTCACCCACGGCCTGCGCTCGATCGCGGACGATGAGATACTCTCCGCCTGGCCCGACGGTTTAAGCTGCATAACCTGGGTTGACGAGGGCAGCATACGCATAGGCTCCGCCGCAGAATACATACTGTTCCGCAGGCGGTGCCGCGAGCTGGACTTCGGCAGGATAGACTCTGAAGGGCTGGAGGAGGCTCTAAGCAGCGGCGGCTCCGGAGCGCTTACCGCGTCCGGAACCATGGCGGTATGCGAAAGGCTGGGTGTGCCCCTTGCCGTCACCTGCGGCATGGGCGGTATATGCGATATAAAGGGCGAGGAGCTTTGCCCGGACCTTCCGGCGCTCAGGGATATCCCCGTGAGCCTTATCGCCACCGCTCCGAAGGACATGCTGGATATCGAAGCCACTCTAAGGTGGCTTGCCGATAACGGCGTGCGGGTAATAGGCGCGGACAGCAGCCGCTGCACCGGGTATATCTTCAACAGCGCCGACGTGCCCCTTCAGGGCAGGCTGGACGGCGGACTGCCAAGCGCCCGCGGCAGGCTGCTGATACTTAACGGCATACCCGCAGGCGAGCGCATACAGGACGTCTCTATGATACGCTTAGGCATAGCGGCGGGCAAACGGGCGGAAGCCGCGGGCGGCATATACCACCCGGCGGCCAACGCCGAGTTCGACAGGCTTACGGGGGGCGAATCCTCCCGCATACAGCTTCGCTCAATAATCGCAAATGCTATGCTGGCGCGGCACCTGACAGAATAACATACAGCAATGCTCCCCTGACGATATCAGGGGAGCATTGCTGTATGCTTAGGCGCCTACGCCGCCTTTTGCGTCCCGTTCACATCTATAATTGTATCCCCTTCAAGCCGCAGCTCGCTGACCGTAACGAACTCATACCCTTGCTCCTGTGCCGTCTCGATAAGCGTGGGCAGGTACTCCTTTATCTTATATCCGTTGTTATGGCAGAGTATTACGCAGCCGGGGTGAAGCTTGGGTATGACGGTATCCAATATGGTCTGGGCGCTGCGCTCCTCCTTCCAGTCGATGGTGTCGATATCCCACTGCCAGACCTCATAGCCCATATCGCGGACGGTGGTTATAACGTTGTCGTTGTACTCGCCGTATGGGCAGCGGAATGCCTTTGTGCGGTAGCCCAGCAGCTTTTCAATGGTGTCATCGTACTTCTCCAGCTCCTTGCGGATGTCCGCTGCAGAGAGCTGGTTCATGTGCGGGTGGGTGGAGGAGTGGTTACCCACCTCGTTGCCCCGGGCAGCGATAGCCTTTACCTTTTCCGGGTACTTATCAGCCCAGAAGCCGCAGAGGAAAAATGTGGCGTGAATGTTGTATTTATCCAGTGTGTCCAGGATGAAATCCGTTTTGTCGGCTTCCCATGCTGCATCGACAGTCAGCGCGATCTTCTTGTCGCTTCTCTCCACGCTGTAGATGGGAAGCTCGCGTTTTTTGCCGGCCAGTACCTCAAGCTCGTATTCCTCCACGTTGCGGAAGCTGTTGGCGGCTGCGGCGTTGGGGGCGAAGCTCAAAAGCAGTATTATGACGGTAATGAGCAGGAGAAGAACGACGGCGACGATTATTAGTGTTCGCTTTGTCAGAACCAATATCTTCATTTGGAAAAGACACCTCCAATTTGGCGTTTTTTGTATTCAGTGGTTAAATATATGCTCAAAATACGTTATTTTTACCTCTGTAAAACTTTTTTTGAGAATTAAACGTCTGTTTTGGGTTTTTTTATGATACGGCGCCGAATTTTTATGTCTTTTATGCCAACTGCCGCCTTTTTTAAAAGTATAAAAGCGCTTTATCCGCGCCTTTGTATTATACGTATTTTTTCATATGCCTGAGGGCGTTTTTTTCAAGGCGGGATACCTGAGCCTGACTTATGCCGATCTCCTCGGCTACCTCCATCTGGGTGCGTCCCTGAAAGAAACGAAGCTTTATGATGTTTTGCTCGCGTTCGGAAAGCTTATCCATACCCCGCTCGATGGCTACGTGGGTGAGTCATCATCAGAGGTCCGGTCGTCCTTGAGCTGATCCATGACGTATATGGCGTCTCCGTCGTCGTGGTATATGGGTTCAAAAAGCGATACAGGGTCTTGAATGGCATCCAAAGCGAAGGCCACATCTTCTTCTTTAACATCCATTGCCTTTGCTATGTCGCTGATATGAGGCTCCTGCCCGGATTCATCCATAAGCCGGGCGCGTATTTGCAGTGCGTGGTAGGCAGTGTCGCGTATGGAGCGGCTTACGCGAAGGCTGTTGTTGTCCCGCAAATGGCGGCGGACTTCACCTATGATCATGGGTACAGCATAGGTGGAAAAGCGCACGTTGAAGCTTAAATCGAAATTGTTTATGGCCTTGATAAGCCCTATGCAGCCCACCTGGAACAGGTCATCCATCTGCTCACCGCGACCTGAAAAACGTTGTATGACGCTCAGCACAAGGCGCAGGTTCTCCTTGATGAAGATATCGCGGGCCTCCTCGTCGCCTTCGCTTATTTTTTTGAGCAGCTCAGTACTGCGCTCATAAGTCATCATGGGAAGCTTGGAAGTGTCCAGTCCGCATATCTCCACCTTGTTCACAGCCATATCCGTTGCCCTCCTTGTTCTCCGCTAAAAGTAGCATTGCCGGGAGGGGCGAAATAAATGCGCGACAAAAAAGTGGAATAATGAGGAAAAGCAGCGCATGAGCATATTCAAAAAATGTTCAAAATCTTTTTGTTGTGGGCCGGTCAAAGTGATGGTATATTCATATAAAAAAGGGGGAATGTGCCCGTGAAACGATGCATATTTGCCATAATGGCGGCAATGCTGCTGTGCGGTTGCTCTATAAAGGAAGAACCGGATACGCTTGCAGTTTCGTTTTTCGATGTTGGAAAGGCGGATTCATTCCTTATGACCTGCGGCGGCAAAAGCCTGCTCATGGACGCGGGAACTGCCAAAGACGGTAAAAAGGTGGCAAAGCGCCTGGAAGATATGGGCGTAGAAAGCATAGATTATCTCATGATAACCCATTTTGATCGGGATCACGCCGGCGGCGCTGCACAGATAATACAGGATTTTGATGTGAAAGCATTGCTGCGGCCGGAATATATGAAGGAGAGCGACGAATCTGCGGCATGCATGGCGGCGGCGGAAGATCGGGGTGTTAAGGTGATTATAATCACCTCGCAGACTGACATACAGCTGGGCAGCACAAAGCTTGTCATACACCCGGCGGACAAAGTTTATGAAAATGATGCCAGCAACAATTCTTCTCTCGTGACGGAAGTATTCCATGGAAATAACAGCCTGCTATTTACCGGTGATATCGAAAAAGAACGTATAGCAGATATAAAATACGAACTGAACGACGCCGGATACGACTTTCTTAAGGTGCCGCATCACGGCAAATACGAAAAGATCCTGCCGGAGTTTTTCAGCCTTGTGGGGGCGCAGAGCGCCGTGATAACCAGCTCCGAAAAAAATCCCGAGGATCAAGAAACGGTACAGGCTCTTGTAGACGCAGGCACGATGAATTATATGCTTACCCGAAACGGCGAGATAACCCTGGAGAGCGATGGCAGGGAATTGAGTTTTACACAGAAATAATCTTGCAAACAGGCGGTTTTTCGTCTTGACAGGCCGTACTTGCCATGTTATTATAGTTCGGTGAGCCGCTCCGTATCGGCTTTGTAAGCGTGGAGATAATCCACCGCCGAATATGGGCGAGATTTAAAGAAGGAGGTACAGGACGTGTACGCTATCATCCGTACCGGTGGCAAGCAGTACAAGGTAGAAGCCGGCGACGAGATCCTCGTCGAAAAGCTGGATGCCGAAGTAGGTGCTGAGGTCGCATTTGAAGTATTGATGCTGTGCGGCGACGAGGTCGTAGTTGGCAAGCCCGTAGTAGAGGGCGTTACCGCCAAGGCAACCGTTGTCGATCAGGTCAAGGGCAAGAAGGTCGTAGTATTCCACTATAAGCCCAAGAAGAACATACGCAAAAAGCAGGGACATCGTCAGCCTTACACCAAGGTCAAGATCGAGTCCATCGGCTAAAGCATGACGCACGTAACGCTTATTCGCGACAGGTCCGGCCTTGTTGGCTTTGAGGCCAAGGGACATACCGGGTATGCCGATGAGGGCAGTGACATAGTTTGCAGCGCAGTGTCCGCACTGACGCAGACTGCGGCCCTGGGCATAAACGAAGTATTAAAGATACAGACGGCACTCGACATCACAGAGGCGAATATGTATCTCATGCTTCCTGCAGACATATCCGATCAGGACTGCGGAAAAGCACAGATCATTTTGGAAACGATGGCACTGGGCCTCAGGTCCATTGCCGCTACCTATGGTGATTACATCAAAATATCAGAAAGGAAGGTGTAACACGATGATGAACATCAATCTGCAGCTCTTTGCTCATAAGAAGGGCGGCGGCTCCACCAAGAACGGTCGTGACTCTGAGTCTAAGCGTCTTGGCCCCAAGCGTGCTGATGGTCAGTTCGTTCTCGCAGGCAACATTTTGGTTCGCCAGCGCGGCACTCACTTCCATCCCGGTGTAAATGTAGGTCTGGGCAAAGACGATACTCTTTATGCTAAGGCAGACGGTATCGTGCGCTTTGAGACCAAGCATCTCGGCCGCAGGGAAGTCAGCGTATATGCTGAAGAAGTTGCTGAGTAATTAAAAAGCTTGATAAACCCGGTTGCGCTCAATGTGCAGCCGGGCTTTTTGCTTGCCTAAAAAGCTCGATGATATGAGGCCGCCCGCAGGCGGCCCGTTTTCGTGCTCCTTATTCCTCCAAAAGATATTTAAGCATTCTTTCCGGGTTGTCGAGGAACCGCTTTGTGACTATATAATGCTCGGTGTTTTTGTAATCGGCACGCTCTATGCCATCATCGCTCAATTGGTATATCTCCGCCCCGGGGTACGCCATAAGTATTGGCGAATGGGTACAGATGATGAACTGTGAGGCTTTCTTTACAAGACCGTCCATGGCCACAAGCAGCGACATAAGCCGCATTGGCGACAGCGCAGCCTCCGGCTCGTCTAGAAGGTACAATCCACGACCGCCAAAGCGGTTCTGCACCAGGGAAATAAAGCTTTCGCCGTGAGACTGGGCGTGGAGGGACTTTCCGCCGTAGCTATCCTTTAATTGTGAGCCAATTCCGCCCGCTTCGTCCAGCTCATCTATATTTGACGCGACGTTATAAAAGCTTTCGGCCCGGAGAAAAAATCCGTCCTTCGGGTAGCCGTACCTGGTCAGTGATATGCAGTCGCAAAGCTCGGAATGGGTATTCCGGGTAGAAAAGTTGAAGTTTCTGGTGCCGCCCTCCGGATTGAATCCCATTGCCACAGCTATGGCTTCCAGCAGCGTCGATTTGCCGGTGCCGTTCTCGCCTATAAAAAACGTCACAGGCGAGCGGAGCTCGATATGCCCCGCCTCCATCAGGTACTTCACGGCGGGTATATCGTTCAGATAAGAGCCCCCCTCGGGTCTTCTCTTTAATACTATGTCGCCTATGTATCTGTTTCCGTTGAATTCCATTATCCTAATCTAAATTCCCCCACACCGACAGATTGCCGTACAGGTCTGACACAAGTATGGCGTGCCTGCCATCGGTAACGGCGAGCTTCCTGCCGGGAAGCGGCGAGGTGTCATAGGTCTCAGTGATAAACCTGCCCTCCTCCAGCCTGCCCGCAGCCATGTAGGCGAGGCTGTCGTCATCAGGTGTTACAGTAAACCCTGTGCGGGTCCTTTGCACGGTTATGCTTGGCTTTTTCCCGGAAGCCGGCGTTTGCAGGTATTCTATATCCATGCCGGCCGCCGTCTTTAGAAGGCTGGCGTCGCTGTTGTTGTCAAGAAGCCTTTTTCGCAGGGTCATAAGCGCTGCGGGAGAAGGATCCACAGCTATCCATCTGCGTCCCAGCTTCTGGGCTTCGGCCGCCGTGGTTCCGCTGCCCGAAAAAAGGTCTGCGACTATGTCCCCTTCTTTTGATGAAGACAGTATTATACGTCTGAGCAGCGCCTCGGGCTTCTGAGTGCTGTAGCCCGTGCGTTCCGGATCCCGTTGCTGAAGATGCTCTATGTCGTTCCATACGTCGCTTGGGTATATCAGCGAATCCTCATAGTACTTATACAGTTTGCCGCCAGAGCGTATAGAGTAGTATATCCTGCCGGTATCATCGATGTGCCGTTTCATATGGTTGCGGCGCTCCGGCCCCCGGGGTATTCCCACAGCCTCGATATTGAAGTAGTTGCTCCTGCCCTTGCGGTAGACCAGGATATTGTCATGCTTACGTGAAAAGTGCTTTGTAGCCCTTCCGCCAGATCTGTATGCCCAGATTATCTCATTCACAAAGTTCTTTTTGCCGAATACTTCGTCCAGCAGCACCCGCAGATAGGCGGCCATGCGGTAATCCACGTGCAGGTACAGGGTGCCATCGGAGGTCATAAGCTCACGGCACAGCTCCAGCACGTTTTTCATCATTTCCATGTAGGCGTCGTCCGACATTTTATCGCTGTACGCCGGTACCTTTATCTTTTTTCCTTTTGTCCCCCGGCTTATCTCAAAGGCGTCGCCGGTACCGAAGGGAGGGTCGAGATAAATTAGCTGCACTTTGCCGCGATACTCAGTCAGCAGCCTCTCGCCCGACTCCTCCGCCCTGCCGAATATAAACAGTCCCGGGCCGCCTGTGCTGTGAATTTCTGCTGTGTATTCCATGCGCAGCATGCTTTTGCCCTCCTCATGTAAAATAAGAAAAATGCGCCCTATTGGAGCGCATTAAATGACCTAACCCTTGGCGCTGTGAGCGTTCTTTATGTGCTCCTCCATCGCCTTCTTGGCGGCCAGCGCGTCCTTCGCCTCCATAGCGGCGAATATGGCCCTGTGTTCCTCAAGGGATTCATTGGAACGGGCAGGAAGGTTAAGATTGCTGGTGCGCGCCCGACGTATGTTCTGATGCAGCGAACCCAGAATATGTTTAAGCATTCTGCTGTCGCTGGCCTTGTAGATTATATCGTGGAACTCGTTGTCAAGCCTTGTAAGCTGGTTGGCGTCTCCTTTTTTGGTGTAGAAATCCATCAGCTCCAGCTTTTCGGTCAGACTGTCCATCTGCTCTTGGGTTATCCTCTGAGTAGCCCAATAAGCCGCCTGACCCTCAAGTATCTGGCGAATTGTGAATATATCGTCTATATCGTTTTCGGATATGGCCTGAACCATTGAGCCACGATTTGGTATGGATACCACAAGGCCCTCCAGCTCCAGCTGCTTCAAAGCTTCTCTTATAGGTGTACGGCTGACCTCCAGCTCCTCGGCGAGGCGCGTCTCCACGAGAAAGTCCCCGTCCTTATAGCTTCCGTCCAGTATTCCGTTCCTTATGTGATTGTATACCTTTGTAGTCAGCGATTGCTTATCGCTCAAATCAAAAAACATATCTATCTCTGCATCTCCTTCGGAGCAAGGTTGCTTATATGTATATTGTACACCCGATATTTAAAACATTCAAGCATACGTGTATTCTTTGTATACAGGTTTGGTTGACGGCATTTATACCCAAAATACCCCGCGCATTGGCCATAAAGCATATGGCAATACTAAAGCATACAATAATTTGACCGCGAGGATATTTTTTGGCATGAAAAAAATATTTGCTATGTTCTCCATTCTGCTGTGCTGCCTATGCTGTGCCGCCTGCTCTTCCGGCTATTCCTCCATAGAGGAGGCGGAAGCCGACGGCGCCCGTTTGGGAGAATGCATAACAATAGACGGAGTAAATGTCTCAGGCATGAGCCCGGCCGAGGCGCTCGAAACTGTGGAAACCGCCCATACAGAGGCGCTCAAAGCACTATACTACACCGTATCCGCCGGCGAGGACAGCCTTGACATATCCGGCAGCCTGCTGCCCGTCGCATTCAATACCCGTGAAGTCATACTCGAGGCGCTATCGCTGAAAAAATACTGGCCGGCCGCCAACGGGGCCCGCCAGCTTCATACTTCCATGACGGCAGACAGCGGTGAGCTGAAGGCTGCACTTGAGCAGCAATCCGCATCGCTGCAATACGCCCCGGAAAACGCCGGTGCAAGCTATGACAAGGCCAAGGGCGGCTTTCGCTATACCGAGCACCGGGAGGGACGCAGTATAGATTTTGACGACCTTACATCCCAGATTTTCGCCCTTATCACGGGCAGCAGCGGCGGCAACGTCACAGCCAAGTCCTCCCCCATCCTGCCCGAATACACCACCGACATGGCCAAGGCGGACACACAGCTGATATCCGAATTTTCCACATCGTTTGCCGGCGGCACATACGGCAAGGCAAACCGGGTATTCAACATATGCAAGGCGGCAGACATGATAGACGGGGTCACCCTCGCCCCCGGGGAGGAATTCGATATGAACGCCGCCATAGGGGACCGCAATAAGGATAACGGCTGGAAGACCGCCACAGCCATAAAAGAGGGTACGTACGTTCAGGAATACGGCGGCGGAGTATGTCAGGTATCCACCACTCTGTACAACGCGGTATTGATGGCCGACCTTGAGGTGACGGAAAGGAAGCACCATTCCTGGCCGCTGGGATATGTTGACATAGGCCGCGACGCCACCATATCCACCGGCGGGCCTAACTTCAAATTCAGAAACACACAGGAAGTACCCGTGACCGTATCGGCAACTGCCGACGCCAAGGCAAAGACTGTCACTGTAAGGATTTATGGCCGCCCGCTGCCCGATGGGCAGCACATAGAGCTTACTTCAAAAAAGATAAGGGCGCTGAGCAGTCCCGGAACAAATACCGAATTTGATTATTCCCTGGCCCCAGGCCAGAGTAAGATTACCCGCAAGCCCCGAAGGGGCAGCGTAGCGGAAAGCTACAAGCTGTATTACGATGCAGATAACAACCTGATAAAAAAAGAGCTTGTAAGCACGGATACTTACCGCTCTATAACAGGCATAATCAGCGTTTCGCCATATTAATCAAAGGGCCGTCCTTTTCGGACGGCCCTTGCTGTATTTGCATTAGTTTTCGCTTATCACATTGTGGTGCATCTTGTACATTAGACAGATAAGACTGTCAGTCATATGTATGTTCTCAACCGGTACCGTAGCCGTTACGTCCATGGGGGCAAAGTTCCATATGCCCTTTATACCGGAGGCTACCATTCTGTCAGCAATTTCCTGAGCAACGCTTCTGCGCGCGGCGATAACGCCTATAGTGATATTGTTTTCCTGAACGTACCTTTCCATCTCGTCTATATGATACACTGGCTTCCCGTCTATCTCTGTGCCCAACAGCTCTTCCTTTACGTCAAACAGCGCCTTTATTATGAAACCTTCCTGCTCGAACCCGTCAAAGTTGGCAAGGGCGGTACCGATGTTGCCGGCGCCCACGATTATGGCGTTGTAAGGGTGGGTTATAGCGAGTATGTTCTTTATTTCGGCAAGCAGCGTGTTTACGTTATAGCCGTAGCCCTGCTGGCCAAATCCGCCGAAGCAATTGAAATCCTGCCTTACCTGAGAAGCGTTAAGGCGCATCATCTGGGCCAGACGCCCGGATGAGATACGCTCCATGCCCTGATCCCGCAGAACAGTAAGCTGCCTGTAATACTTGGGCATGCGCCTTATGACCGCTTCGGAAACCCTACGAAACTCCATCTATTATAATCCTCCATCTTTGGAAACATAAGCTTGACCAAAGCTATTATACATTCATCATCGTTAGTTTTCAAGCATTATAATTACGCGGTATTTCGAAGGATGGCCGCCGGTATTGTTATTTTCGTTTTGTCCTTTCGGCGTCCCTGTGGAGTATGGGGGCAAGGTATTGACCGGTGTAGCTTTCCTTTACCTTTGCCACCTCCTCCGGCGTGCCTGCTGCTATGACGGTACCTCCGCCTGCGCCTCCCTCAGGGCCCATGTCGATTATATAGTCCGCGCACTTTATGACGTCGAGGTTGTGCTCTATGACCACTACCGTGCTGCCACCGTCCGCAAGCCGCTGCAGTATATCAAGAAGCCGCTGCACATCCGCAACGTGAAGTCCGGTGGTAGGCTCGTCCAGCACGTAGAGCGTCTTACCGGTATCCCTGCGGGAAAGCTCGGTAGCGAGCTTTACCCGCTGCGCCTCGCCGCCCGATAGCTGGGTGGAGGGCTGACCCAGCCTTATATAGCCCAGGCCCACGTCATACAGGGTTTGCAGCTTGCGCTTTATTTTTTCTATGGGACGGAAGAACTCAAGCGCTTCCTCCACCGTCATATCCAATACGTCGGAAATGCTCCTGCCCTTGTATTTTACCTCAAGAGTTTCACGGTTATACCGTTTGCCCTTGCATACCTCGCAGGGCACATATATGTCCGGCAGGAAGTGCATTTCTATTTTGAGCATGCCGTCGCCGTGGCAGGCCTCACACCTTCCTCCCTTTACGTTGAAGCTGAAGCGGCCGTTGCTGTAGCCCCTCACCTTCGCATCGGGCGTCATGGCGAATACGTCGCGTATCATATCGAAAAGGCCGGTATATGTAGCCGGGTTGCTGCGGGGCGTGCGGCCTATGGGGGACTGGTCTATGTCTATTATCTTATCCAGCTGCTCTATTCCCTCTATGCCGTCGCACACGTCCTTCGGGATATACTTTGCCCTGTTCAGATCGTGGAGCAGTGTCTTCTTGACGACCTCATTCACCAGGCTGCTCTTGCCGCTGCCGGATACCCCTGTAACGCAGGTGAACACGCCAAGGGGTATGTCCACATCTATATTTTTAAGGTTGTTTACCCGCGCGCACTTTACCCTGAGCCACTTGTCGCCGTTGCGGCGCCTGCTTTCAGGCAGGGGTATGAACCTGCGTCCGGATAGATACTGGCCGGTAATGGAGTTCTCCGACGCCATTATCTCCTCCGGCGTGCCCTGAGCGATTACCCTTCCGCCATGCTCTCCTGCGCCCGGGCCTATATCGACTATATAGTCCGCGTCCAGCATGGTCTCCTCATCGTGCTCCACTACGATAAGTGTGTTGCCCATGTCACGCATTCCCTTTAGCGTGCTTAAAAGCCTGGCGTTGTCCCGCTGGTGCAGTCCGATGCTCGGCTCGTCCAGTATGTACAGCACGCCCATAAGGCCGCTTCCTATCTGAGTGGCAAGGCGAATGCGCTGAGCCTCGCCGCCGGACAGCGTACAGGCGCCTCTTGAAAGGGTCAGATAATCGAGGCCCACGTTTTCAAGGAAGCCAAGCCGTGCGTCTATTTCCTTCTGTATCCGCTCCGCTATCATGCGCTCGGTATCCGTAAGCTTCAATGAGGTTATGAACCTTCGCGCCTCGGTGACTGTCATGTCGCTCATCTCTGCGATGGAGACGCCGTTCACCGTAACGGCAAGGCTTTCCGGCTTGAGTCGCTTTCCCCTGCACTCCGGACAGGGTATGTTGGACATATACGCCTCAATATCCTGCTTGGCAGCGTCGGAGGTTGTCTCCCTGTACCTCCGCTCCAGGTTTGTTATCACTCCCTCGAAGGCGGTCTGGAAGGTGCCGCTGCCGAACTCTCGCTGGTACTTTACCTCCAGCTTTTCCTCCCCTGTGCCGTAGAGCAATATTTCCTGTACCTTCTTTGGCAGTTCTATGAAGGGTGTATCCATGGAAAAGCCGTAGTGCTCAGCCAGGGCCGAAAAGTACATGTTGGACATGCTGCCGCCGTTTTTACCGCTCTGCCAGCCGCTGACATTTATGGCGTTCTGATTAAGAGACAGGCTTTTGTCGGGCACTATTATGTCCGGGTCTATCTTCATCAGCATACCCAGTCCGCTGCAGCAGGGGCAGGCGCCGTAGGGATTGTTGAAGGAGAACATGCGGGGCGTGAGCTCCTCAATGGATATGCCGCAGTCCGGACAGGAGTACTTCTCGGAAAAGATAAGCTCCTCCTTGCCTATTACGTCCACCTTTGCAAGGCCGTCGCCGAAGGCGAAGGCGGTCTCCATGGATTCCGCAAGGCGTCCCTCTATGCCGGGCTTTATGATGAGCCTGTCCACTATTACGTCTATGGTGTGCTTCTTTTGCTTATCGAGAGGGGGCACCTCGTTTATGTCGTACACCTCGCCGTCGATACGGACGCGGACGTAGCCGTCCTTGCGTATCTGCTCCAAGAGCTTTGCGTGCTCGCCCTTCTTTGCCCGCACGGCAGGGGCGATTATCTGTATGCGTCCATCAAGGGCCATCACCCTGTCAACTACCTGATCTATGCTCTGCCGCTCTATCACCCTGCCGCACTTGGGGCAGTGAGGTATGCCTATTCGCGCATACAGCAATCGCATGTAGTCGTGTATCTCGGTGACCGTGCCAACGGTGGAGCGCGGGTTATTGGAGGTGCTCTTCTGGTCTATGCTTATGGCAGGGGACAGACCCTCGATGTAGTCCACATCCGGCTTTTCCATCTGGCCCAGGAACAGCCTGGCATAAGATGACAGCGACTCCACGTATCTTCTTTGTCCCTCGGCGTATATGGTATCGAAGGCCAGAGAGGACTTGCCGCTGCCGCTGAGTCCCGTAAACACTATAAGCTTGTTGCGCGGCAGTATAAGGTCTATATTTTTTAGGTTGTGCTCTCTTGCGCCCTTTATTATAAGCTTTTCATTCATCACTTTACTTTCTCGTTCTTCCTCTTGCCTTCTTCGTGCTGCCCGGCATGCCGGGAGCTATCTTTCTGGGCTTATCCTCTCCCGTCAGGTCGAACAGCCTGTCGCGTAGCCTTGCAGCCGTTTCAAAGTCCAGCTCGGCCGCCGCTGCCCTCATCTGCTCACGCAGTATCTCTGCGCGGGCTTCCCTATCCTCCCGGGCCTCCTTGGGCCTGCCGCTTATCTCTATTATGCCGTGAACCGCCTTTGTGATTGTCCTCGGCGTAATGTTGTGTTCCTTATTATATGCCTGCTGCTTTTGGCGGCGGCGGGCAGTCTCGTCTATTGCCTCCTTCATGGAAGGCGTTATGGTATCCGCGTACATTATTACCCTGCCGTCCGCGTTTCGCGCGGCGCGGCCTATAGTCTGTATCAGCGACGTTGCGGAGCGCAGGAATCCCTCCTTGTCCGCGTCCAGTATGGCAACGAGGCCCACCTCCGGAAGATCCAGCCCTTCCCTGAGGAGGTTTATGCCTACCAGAACGTCAAACTCCCCCAGGCGCAGGTCGCGTATTATCTCCATTCGCTCTATTGTCTCGATTTCCGAGTGCATGTACCGCACCCGTATGCCCATGCCGTCAAGGTATTCCGTAAGCATCTCCGCCATTCGCTTTGTAAGGGTAGTGACCAGCACCCTTTCCCCCTTGGCGGCGGTCTTCTTTATCTCGCCCAGCAGATCGTCCACCTGTCCCTCTACCTTGCGCACCTCAATCTCGGGATCCAACAGTCCTGTGGGGCGTATCACCTGCTCCGCCACCTGGCTGGCCCGGCTCAGTTCATACTCGCCGGGTGTAGCAGATACGCATATGAGCTGATTTACCCGCTCCTTAAACTCGTCAAACTTCAGGGGTCTGTTGTCATAGGCGCTCGGTATGCGGAAGCCGTAATCCACGAGGGCTGTCTTTCGGGATAAATCCCCGCTGTACATACCCCGTATCTGAGGCAGCGTCACATGGGACTCGTCGATTATCATAAGAAAGTCCTTGGGGAAATAGTCGAGCAGCGTATATGGAGGCTGACCAGGCTTGCGGCCGTCAAAGTAGCGGGAATAGTTCTCTATACCCTGACAGTAGCCTATCTCACGCATCATCTCCATATCGTATGTAGTGCGCTGCTCTATGCGCTGTGCCTCTATCAGCTTGTCCTCCGCCTTAAACTCCTCTACCCTGACCTGCATGTCATGTTCTATCTCTCCAAGGGCCTTTACCAGCTTGTCCCTGCCCGTAGCGTAATGGGAGGCGGGGAATATTGCCACATGGCTCCTGTCCAGAAGTATCTCGCCGGTAGTACAGTTTACTTCGCTTATGCGCTCCACCTCGTCGCCGAAGAACTCGATGCGCAGCACCTTATCCGACCAGTTGGAGGGGAACACCTCCAACACGTCCCCCTTTGCCCGGAAGGTGCCCCGGACAAAGTCGTATTCGTTGCGCTGGTACTGTATATCAACCAGCCGCCGCATTACCTCATCCCGGTCTATCTCCATGCCCTTGCGCAGGGATATGGAGAGTTTAAGGTATTCCGCCGGGTCTCCCAGAGCGTATATACAGCTTACGGAAGCCACGATTATAACGTCCCTGCGCTCGTTCAGGGCGCAGGTAGCGCTGTGGCGCAGCTTATCTATCTCGTCGTTTACTGTGGCTACTTTTTCTATATATGTATCCGACGAGGCTATGTACGCCTCAGGCTGGTAGTAGTCATAGTACGAGACGAAATACTCTACCGCGCTGTCCGGGAAGAACTCCCTCAGCTCGCCGCAAAGCTGCGCTGCAAGGGTCTTGTTATGGGCGATGACAAGAGTAGGCTTTTGCACCTGCTCTATCACCTTCGCCATGGTGAAGGTCTTGCCGCTGCCGGTGACGCCCAAAAGCACCTGAAGCCTGTCCCCCCGCTTTACGCCCTCGCTCAGGGCGGCTATAGCCTCGGGCTGGTCGCCCTGCGGCTCAAAGGGGGATACTACTTTGAACTCTCCCATGCTGATACCTTAAACTCCCGAAAAAAATCAATCCTCGAAATCCACGGATATGCCGTTTACCAGCACCTTATGGATATACTGCTTTACCTTTACATGCTCCGGATGGTCGGCGTAAACCGCCAGATCCTCGCGGTTCGCAAACTTTGCGATAAGCGCCAAATCATAGCTCCTGCCGCTGCCCATGAAGTCAGCGCCGGCTTCCATGCTGATAAGGCCGGGAACCTTGCCTACCAGGCCCTTGAGCATTGGGGCTATCTTCTTTGCTTCTTCTCTGTCGGTGTACTTGTGGCAAACGATATGAGTTACCATGGTTTTATTCTCCTTCGATAATTTGGGGGTTGTTGGTCGCATTACCCACCTGTATAGCATTATAGCACAATCGCACAAATGTTTGTACTATATTATTCCCATATTGCCAAACTTCCACTATCGAATAAGCTTATACCCGGATGTTATGCTGTATATACGTGCAACGCGGTTATCTATCACAATAAAGGAAGGTATCGATATGACTGTGCTTTTTCTGCTTTATGCGGGGATAATACCCGCCGTGCCGCTCATAGGCGCAGAAATATACAAGCGCCGGAATGACAACACCCGGCGCAGCGTATGCTATGTTCTGTTTTTTCTCCAGTTGATGCTCAGCGCATGTTACGTTGTTGAGTGGTTCTCCCGCTAACGGTTCATGTCGTATATGCGTGCAAGGCCTTCCAGGGTTAGGGTAGGATTGACGTAGTTTATCCTGTCTGTCTCGCTGGCTATCATGTTGGACATGCCGCCTGTAGCCACTACCGTCTGCTTTACGCCCAGCTCCTTCTCTATCTGCCGGAGTATGTAGTCCACCTGGCCCACATAGCCCCGTATAACTCCGGACTGTATGCCGTCGCGGGTGTTGGTGCCTATGACCTTCTCGGGCTTTATGTATTCCACCTTGTGCAGCATGGCAGCCCGCTCTATGAGGGCGTCTGCTGATACCATTATGCCGGGGCATATGAGGCCGCCCAGGAACTCGCCCTCAGCCGATACCACGGCGAAGTTGGTTGCAGTGCCGAAATCCACTACTGTGCAGGGGCCGCCGTAGATATGGTAAGCTTCGACCGCATTGCAGATACGGTCGGAGCCCAGCTGCGAAGGCATATCGTAGCGTATGGATATTCCCAGGTTCATCTCGCTGTTTACCACCATGACCTTCTGCTGATGAAAGTACAGCTCGCACATATGCTCCATGGTGTAGTTCATGGACGGTATGACAGAGGACATTATTATGCCGTCTACTTCGCGGGTATCTATATTCAAATGGCCGAAAAAGCCCTCCATCTGGGTGCCGTACTCGTCCGCTGTACGCAGAGAATCCGTACGCAGACGCCATGAGTTCTGGAGCCTGCCGTCCTTGAAAAGGCCGGTCTTTATATTGGTATTGCCTATGTCCATTACCAGAAGCATTGTTTGTAATTATCTCCGTATATTTATTTTTTGTTGATGTACGCGCTCAACGCCTTGCCTACCGCAGTACAAAGTATCACTGCGGCCATTGCCTCAAGCACGCCGTTGAAGGCCACTATGCCCATGAGCACCTTGAGCAGCGCGCTGCCCGCCACGCCCATTATGTTTGCGGTCTGTTCGAAGGCCAGAAGATACAGGCCGCCGAGGTAAAATACCGTATTTGTCATACTGCCTGCGAAAGCGCTTACACCCATGGCAGCTATCTGCCTCTTGCCGGTACCGCCTATAAGCTCATACAGCGCGGAGGAAAACAGTCCGGTGAGTATACGTGGAAGAAATATGACCGCCAGAATAAGAAGCAGGTTATACGCTCCAAATCCTGTGCCTGTTCCGAGTATCACCGCCGCCGTGGCGTCCGGTGTGGTAAAGCAGCGCATGAGGCTGGTAAGGCCAAAGAAGAAGCCCAGTACCGCTCCGCCCTTTTTGCCCAGCACATATCCGCCCACTATCACCGGGATATGCACCGTGGTTATGGCTGCTATGGGAAGGTTTATATAGCCAAGCGGCGTAAGTCCCAGAAGAAAAATCACGGCGATAAACAGCCCGTAAAGCACTATCGTTCTGGTTTGGATACTTCGCATGACGGTTCCTCCTGTTCTTTCCCTGCTAAAGGTTAATTTTAGCATCATAGTGCTATACTTTGCAACCAAAGCTTTATCAGGGACCCTTACCATCAGTTGACAAGAGCACACAAGCCCTAAAGGCTTGTTTTGGGACGCTCC
>ERZ839823.919-NODE-919-length-35883-cov-4.009853_pt1 | contig 35883 bp, 31 predicted proteins | sample MGYA00519862_ERZ839823 | MGnify/ENA primary metagenome ERZ839823 (study PRJEB31850, sample SAMEA3708853) | human gut metagenome | biome: human gut; feature: human-associated habitat; material: faeces | place: China | collected 2014 ...
CCGCGGCCCCCTCTCGTGCGAATTTTCGCAAAATTCCGGGGTGGGGGTATTGGTTCCAAAACAAAAAAAGACCGCCCCGAAGGACGATCTCTGGTGGTATTTCTAATGGCTATTTAAGCCGGTAATAGCAGGTGCTTTTGCCGCTGCCTTCTCGTGCCAGTTCGCCGGATGCGACCAGCTTGCGAAGCGCGCCCTCGACGGAGCTGACGCTCAGCGAGGGGCACAGCTCCCGAATATCCTGCTTGGTAAATCGACCGATTTTATGGAGTGTTGCCTGATTCACCATTTCAAGCGCAGACTGCTTCTTCTCCACGAGGGAAAAGCGCTCTTCAAAATCGCGATAGGCAGAAAGGACGGTACCCAGCAGATACTTGATAAATGGAATTGCATCTTCCTGGCCATCGTGCCAGCCTGTCTGCGACTGCCGAAGTGCATCGTAGTAAAGATCTTTGTTTTTCGCAATCTTGGCTTCCAATGAGATATATTTGCCCACATAGAAGCCACTGCGGTACAGCAGCAGGGTCGTGAGCAGACGACTCATTCGGCCATTTCCATCGTTGAAGGGATGAATACACAGAAAGTCGTGGATGAAAACCGGGATGAGAATCAGCGGCTCCGCTTCCAGATTACCTATAGCGCGATTGTATTCATTACAGATGCTATCCAGCGCGTCCGGCGTTTCGAAGGGCGCAATGGGTGTAAACAGCGTCTCGGTATGCCCATCCGGATAAGTGGCGCTGATGTAGTTCTGTACGCTCTTTGTCTGACCGGCCATGGGATTGTTCATATGGCTGTAAAGGATTTTGTGCAGCTGAAGAATGTAATTGCGAGTGATCGGGATAACGTCGAAATTTTCATGAATGACGCTCAGTGCGTCACGATATCCTGCAATTTCCTGCTCATCGCGGTTACGTGGCGTGGTCTTTTCTTCCACCAGCTGGCGAATGCGCGTGCTTGTGGTAACAATGCCTTCGATGGCGTTGGAAGCCTCGGTACTCTGAATCTTCGCAATCTCTACCAGCTTTTCCAACTCCTCCGGGCGCTGCTTAAGATACATCTCCTGCTTTCCAGCTTCTTTATAGATGGCGGCAATCAGGCCAAGTATCTCGGAATCCCACTTCTGCTCCCGAATCGCTGCGTAATGAAATTCTCTCATTGCCTTACCCTCCAATCGGTTTCCCTTAAATTATGCCATAGAATAAGGGAAACGTCAACCTGCTAAGAGAAATTTCCCTTATTATTCTGCTGGAAATCAGGGAAATTATGCTGCTAAAGGAGAATGCATGAACACAGATATGAAGCTGCAAAAGGTGCCGGTCGAAAAGCTGAAATCGGCGAAATACAATCCGCGCAAGGACTTAAAGCCGGGTGATCCAGCCTACGAAAAGATCAAGCGCAGCATGACCACCTACGGCTATGTCGATCCCGTGATCTGGAATGAGGTCACCGGCAATATCGTGGGCGGCCACCAGCGGTACAAGGTGCTGGTCGCGGAAGGCGTAAAGGAAATCGACTGCGTGGTGGTGCATATCGAAAACCCGCAGGACGAGAAGGCGCTGAACATCGCGCTCAACAAAGCGGTCGGCGAATGGGAACCCAAGGCGCTGGCGGATCTGCTGTCCGACCTGCAGCTTTCCGGGTATGACCTCGGCGCGACCGGCTTTGACGCTGCGGAGGTGGACGACCTGTTCTCCAAAGTCCATGACAAGGACGTGAAGGACGATAACTGCGACATCGACGCGGATGAGCTGCAGCCCTTTGTGCAGGAGGGCGATGTTTGGACGCTGGGTCGCCATCGCATGGTGTGCGGCGACTCTACACTGCCGGAAAATCTCGCCCTGCTCATGAACGGCAGCAAGGCGAATCTCGTCGTGACCGACCCGCCGTACAACGTGGCCTACGAGAGCGCGGACGGAAAGAAAATCCAGAATGACAGCATGTCAGACGGACAGTTCTATGAGTTCCTTTTGGCAGCGTTCCGGGCGGTCGTGCCGCATCTGGCCGAAGGCGCGTCCGCCTACATCTTCCACGCGGACACAGAAGGGCTGAATTTCCGCAGAGCATTCAAGGAAGCAGGCTTTCACATTTCCGGCGTGTGCATCTGGGTCAAGAACACCATGGTGCTGGGACGCAGCCCCTATCAGTGGCAGCATGAACCGGTGCTGTACGGCTGGCTGCCCAACGGCAGGCACAAATGGTTTTCCGACCGCAAGCAGACCACCGTCTGGAAATATGACCGGCCTACCCAGAGCAAGCTGCATCCGACCATGAAGCCGCTGCCGCTTCTGGCATATCCCATTAAGAACAGCTCTGCGCCCAACGCCATTGTGCTGGATACCTTTGGCGGTTCGGGCAGTACCCTCATGGCCTGCGAGCAGACGGACCGTATCTGCTACACCATGGAGCTTGACACGCGCTACGCCACCGTCATTGTGGAGCGGTTCCGTGCGGCCTGTCCGAACGCCAAAATCAGCGTAGTTCGGGATGGAAATGAACTGCCGTATGAAGCTGTTCTTACGACTTAATAAGATGATCTTTTGCGAAGGGAGGTGACCAGCATGGCGACCAGAGGACGAAAGCCCAAGCCCACGGCGCTCAAAATTCTTGAAGGCAATCCGGGCAAGCGACCGCTCAACGAAAATGAGCCGATCCCACCCAAGGGAAATATCAAGTGCCCGACATGGCTGCTGCCGGAGGCGAAAAAGGAATGGAAGCGGCTGGCTCCCTCCCTTGAAGCCATGGGTGTGCTCACCATGGCCGACCTGACGGCCTTCGAGGGGTACTGTCAGGCATACGCCAGATGGAAGGAAGCCGAGGCGTTCATCACCCAGCACGGCTCCATCTTCCAAACGCCCTCCGGCTATGTGCAGCAGGTGCCGCAGGTATCCATTGCCCAGCAGAATCTGAAGATTATGCAGTCGTTCTGCTCTGAGTTTGGTCTGACTCCCGCAACCCGTGCCCGTATCATTGCGGCGGGCGGCGGCTCGGACGACACCTTCACCGATGACCCCATGGAGAAGCTGCTGAAGGGCGGGTGGAACGGCGATGTTTGACGAGCGAAAGGCCCGGCGCGTGACCGGCTTTATCGAATGCCTGAAGCATACCAAGGGCGAGTTCCACGGAAAGCCCTTCAAGCTGCTGCCGTGGCAGGAAAAGATCATCCGGGACGTGTTCGGTACGGTGAGAGACGACGATCCCACCATGCGCCAGTACACCACCGCCTATATCGAGATTCCCAAAAAGCAAGGCAAGAGCGAGCTGGGCGCGGCCATCGCGCTCAATATGCTGGCAAACGACGACGAGTGGAAGGCCGAGGTGTACTCCTGCGCCAGCGACCGGCAGCAGGCAGCCATTGTTTTTGATGTAGCTGTCGATATGGTCAAACAGTCACCGGCGCTGAGCAAGCGGATCAAGATCATTCCGTCCATGAAGCGCATGGTGTACCAGCCCACAGGCAGCATCTATCAGGTGCTGTCCTCGGAGGTGGCCACCAAGCATGGCTTGAACGTCAGCGCCTGCATTTTCGACGAGCTGCACACCCAGCCTACCAGAGCCCTTTATGACGTAATGACCCAAGGCTCCGGCGATGCGCGAAAGCAGCCGCTGTGGTTCTTTTTGACGACCGCAGGCACCGACCGCAACAGCATCTGCTGGGAGGTACACCAGAAGGCGCTGGATGTGCTCGAAGGCCGGAAGGTCGATCCCCGCTTCTATCCGGTCATTTTTGGTCTTCCGGATGACGCGGATTGGACGAACGAAGCGAATTGGTACAAGGCCAATCCCTCTCTGGGACACACCATCACCATCGATAAAGTGCGGGATGCGTTCCATAAGGCGCAGGAAACGCCTGCCGATGAGAACCAGTTTCGTCAGCTTCGCCTGAATCAATGGGTGAAGCAGTCCATCCGCTGGATGCCCATGGACAAGTGGGATGAATGCGGCGGCGTGGTTGATCCGTATCAGCTGGAAGGCCGCGCCTGCTACGCCGGGCTTGACCTGTCCAGCACCTCTGACCTGACGGCGCTGGTGCTGGTGTTCCCGCCCAGCAATGAGGACGAGCCGTATACGGTCATGCCCTTCTTCTGGTTACCGGAGGAAACGCTTTCCCTACGCGTCCGGCGCGATCATGTGCCGTATGACCAGTGGGCGAAACGTGGGTTTATCCACACCACGGAGGGCAACGTCGTTCACTATGGATTTATCGAGCAGTTCATCTGCCAATTGGGCGAGCGGTATAACATCCGGGAAATCGCCCATGACCGCTGGAACGCCACCATGATGGTGCAGACGCTTGAGGACGACGGCTTTACCATGGTGCCCTTCGGTCAGGGCTTTAAGGATATGTCGCCTCCGACGAAGGAATTGATGCGCCTTGTTCTGGAGCACAAGCTGTGCCACGGCGGGCACCCGGTGCTGCGCTGGAATATGGACAACGCCTATGTGCGCACTGATCCGGCTGGCAACCTGAAGCTGGACAAAGAAAAATCAACCGAAAAGGTGGACGGCGCGGTGGCGCTGGTGATGGCGCTGGATCGGGCGATGAAGAACCTGAACGGCGGCGATTCTATCTATAATCATCGCGGGTTTATCGTATTGTGAGGTGCCCAAATGCCAAGAAAACCGAAACGTCCCTGCCGATATCCGGGATGTCCGAACCTGTCGGACGGGGTGTACTGCGAGGTGCATCGCGCCCTGTTTGCGCGGGAAAACGCCGCCAGCCGGGGATATGGCAGCCAGTGGCGCACAGCCCGCGCACGGTTTCTCCGCAGCCATCCGCTGTGTGCGGAGTGTATGAAGCAGGGCAACTTCACGCCCGCCACTGTGGTCGATCACATAATTCCACATCGGGGCGATAAGAAGCTGTTTTGGGATGAACGCAACTGGCAAGCGCTTTGCGAAAGCTGCCATAACCATAAGACCGGCAGCGGTCTGTAATGGAGGTATCCATGAAAAATCCATTCTCATATCTGTTCCGGGCGCGGGACAAGCCCCAAAACGCCGTGTCCGCCGCGCCCAGCTTTTACTTCGGCATGAGCGGCTCTGGCAAGTCGGTCAGCCCAACCTCGGCCATACAGGTTTCTGCCGTTTACGCCTGCGTGCGCGTGATCGCCGAAACCATCGCCAGCCTGCCCTTCCATGTGTATGAAGCCACGGATGAAGGCAGCCGGAAGGCCGTAGAGCACCCGCTGTACCGACTGATCCACGACGAGCCGAATCTGGAGATGACCTCGTTCGTCTGGCGGGAAACCATGCTGACGCATCTGCTGCTCTATGGGAACAGCTACTGCCAGATCATCCGCACAGGCCGCTCGCAAATCGACAGCCTGTATCCGCTGCTCCCGGATCACATGGAGGTGGACAGGGACAGCAAGGGCAACCTGACTTACACCTACACCACCAGCGACGGCAAAACGTGGGCGCTTGACCCAAGTGAGGTACTGCATGTGCCCGGCCTCGGCTTTGACGGTATCGTCGGGTATAGCCCCATTGCGCTGGAGAAAAGCGCCATCGGTCTCGGCATCGCCGCCGAGGAATACGGCAGCAAGTTCTTCTCCAACGGCGCACGGCCATCGGGTATCCTGACGCACCCGAACACGGTCAAAGACCCGGCTGCGCTGCGAGCCAGCTGGAATGCCGCCTATGGCGGCTCCGGCAACGCCAGCCGCGTGGCTGTGCTGGAAGAGGGAATGTCGTTCGTTCCGTTGAGCCTGCCCAACAACGAGGCACAGTTCCTTGAAACCCGCAAGTTTCAGGTGTCAGAAATCTGCCGTATCTTTCGTGTGCCGCCACACATGATCGGCGATCTTGACCGGGCGACCTTCTCCAACATCGAATCGCAGAATATCTCCTTTGCCGTCCATACCATCCGGCCATGGCTGGTGAGGATTGAACAGGCCATCAATCGCGCTCTATTCCCGGATAACGAAAAAGCCGGGAGCAACGGTGGCAGGCGCTTTTATGTGCAATTCAATCTGGACGGCCTCATGCGGGGCGATTATAAATCCCGCATGGAAGGCTATGCCATCGCCCGGCAGAACGGCTGGATGTCCACCAACGATATCCGGGAGCTGGAAAACCTGAACCCGGTTTCCGAGGAGGAAGGCGGCAACGCCTATCTGGTCAACGGCAACATGATTCCCATCAGCCTTGCGGGTCTGGGCGTGCTCATGGGGCTTGCCATTCAGGGTAATCAGGAAAGCAGCCAAGATACAGGACAAGATGCGCCGGGGGAAGAAACCAAACCAGAAGAAAACGAGCCGCCCAAGCGCGGCAGGAGGAAATCCAGATGAACAAGCATTTCTGGAACTGGGCCAGAGACGAAACCAACCCGGAAGAGCGAACGCTGCTTCTGGAGGGGCCGATTGCGGAGGAAAGCTGGTATGGGGATGAAGTGACCCCTGCCGCGTTCCGGGAGGAGCTGTTCTCCGCAGACGGCCCCATCGTTATTTCCGTCAACTCGCCGGGCGGCGATACCATTGCCGCTTCGCAGATCTACACCATGCTCCGGGAATACCCGGGCGACGTGACGGTGAAGATCACCGGCATTGCAGCCAGCGCGGCATCCGTCATCGCCATGGCGGGCACCAAGGTCTGTATGAGCCCCACGGCCATGATGATGATCCACAACCCCTTCACCATCGCCATGGGCGACAGCGAGGAAATGCGCAGGGCTGGCCAGCTGCTGGACGAAGTCAAGGAAAGCCTCATCAATGCCTACGTGCTGAAGACGGGACTGAGCAGAGCCCGTATCAGTCACATGATGAACGACGAAACATGGATGAACCCCGTGAAGGCCAAGGAGCTTGGCTTCTGCGATGAGATTCTCTTTTCGGAGAACGAGCCGCAGGAAACGGGAGAATCCATGTTTTTTTCGTCCGCCAGCGTGCAGCAGCGCGTGATGAATTGTCTGCTGGAAAAGGTGCAGACCGAAAAGCCGGAAGCAGTGCCGCGCACCAGCGCGTCCGCCCTTGCCGACCGACTGGATCGCCTGAAATACGACTATTGACTGGAGGAAAAAACACATGTCTATGAATGAAATCCGCGCCATGCGCGAAAAGCGCGTCAAGCTGTGGGAGGCCGCCAAGGCGTTTGTGGAATCCCGCAAGGACGTAAGCGGCACCCTGTCCGCCGAGGACAGCGCTACCTATGACCAGATGGAAGCCGACGTGATCCGCATGGGCAAGGAAATCGAGCGGCTGGAGCGTCAGGAGGCGCTGGATCTGGAGTTTGACCGTCCGACTGCCCGAACGCTCACGGATAAGCCCGTCGCGCCCGAAGGCAAGGCTGAAAAGACCGGCAGGGCTTCGGATGCGTATAAGGCTGCCTTCTGGCGCACCATGCGCGATAAGGCTGTGCCCCACGAGGTGCTCAATGCTCTGCAGGTGGGCACCGATTCCGAGGGCGGCTATCTCGTACCGGACGAGTATGAGCACACCCTGATCGAATCCCTTGAGGAGGAGAACATTTTCCGTCGCTTTGCTCATATCATCCGCACCAGCTCCGGCGACCGCAAGATTCCCATTGTGGTGTCCAAGGGTACGGCCAGCTGGATCGATGAGGAAGCCGCGTATCCGGAGAGCGACGACGCTTTCGGCCAGACCTCCATCAGCGCCTATAAGCTGGCGACGATGATCAAGGTCTCCGACGAGCTGCTGCACGATTCCGTGTTCGACGTGGCTTCGTATATCGCCCGCGAGTTTGCCCGCCGCATCGGCGCTGCGGAGGAGGAAGCCTTCTTCACGGGCAATGGCACCGGCAAGCCCACCGGCCTGCTTCATACCACGGGCGGCGCGGAGGTGGGCGTGACCGCCAAGAGCACGACAGCGCTGACCTTCGACGAGGTCATGGATCTGTTTTACAGCCTCCGCGCCCCGTACCGCCGCAGCGCTGTGTTCCTGACCAATGACGCGACCATGAAGGCGCTGCGCCAGCTGAAGAACGGCAACGGCGACTATATCTGGCAGCCCAGCGTGACGGCGGGCACGCCCGATACCATCCTGAACCGCCCTGTCTACACCTCCACCTTTATGCCCACCATTACTGCCGGTGCCAAGGCGATGGTGTTTGGCGATATGAATTATTACTGGATTGCAGACCGGGAAGGCCGCAAGTTCCAGCGTCTCAACGAGCTGTACGCCCCGACCGGTCAGGTGGGCTTCCTTGCCTCCCAGCGCGTGGACGGCAAGCTCATTCTCCCTGAAGCGGTCAAAACGCTGCAGATGAAGGCGGCGTAAGGAGGAATGACGCATGACAAAAGCAGCGCCTGAAAAGGACATGACCCGAAGCGCTCGCAACTACTTTGCGCATGGCGGCGGCGAGCTCGTTATCGGGGGTAAGCTTACCTTTTTGCCCGGTGCCACTGTCGAGGGCGGCGACGGTCTGTTTGGCCAGTCGGAACCCGCTGCGCAGATCGCCTATATGGCCGACAGCGAGGCGACCACCATCGCGGCGTTGCGGGAGGATTTCAACGGCCTGCTGGCCGTCCTCCGCAACGCGGGCCTGATGGAGTCCGCTCCGCCCGTTTGAGGTGATGAACCGTGATCGTCACCGTCGACGAGGTGAAAACCCACCTGCGCATCCAGTACGACGATGAGGATGCTTATCTGGAAAGCCTCATCAAGCAGGCTCAGGCAACGGCTGAGGATTACTGCCGGGTGCAGTTTTCTAAGCCCGCGCCTGAGCCTGTTCGTCTGGCCGTCCTGCTCTTCGTCAGTCACTACTATGAAAACCGGGATAACCCGGATCGGGTCATGTACGCCACCATGCGCATTGCCTTTGAAAACCTGCTCTATCCCTACCGCGATCCACAGAAGATGTTTTAAGGAGGTGACCGTGCTTGCGCGGCTATAAAAACTTTGAAGCCAATCCGCATCCCGGTAGTCTCCGGCATCTGGTGGAGATCGGGTATACGGAGAATGCCATTAACGAGAACGGTTTTCCGGAGCCGACAGACCATGTTATCTGCAAGGCATGGGCGGCGGTCACGGACGCTGGCAACCAGCATTACCGCAGCGCAGACGTCATGAACACCGAAGCTGTGGTGAACTTCACCATTCGCTATCGGGCAGACGTTGCGCCCGGCATGTGGGTGCGGTTTCGCAATAAGAAGTGGTTCATTTCCACCTTGGGCGAGTATGGCTTCCGCAATACCTATCTGGGTCTGAAAGCCTCCATCTCCGAAGGGGTGAGCGGCTGATGAAGCAGGTGCAGGATGCGCTGAAAAACATCGGCATCCCAGTCATGGCGGGCGTATGGCGAGCGACGACCCCCAGCCAGAACCCGCCTGTGCAATATGCCGTGTATTCCACCACCATGACGGAGGCCAGCCATCAGGACGATTCGGTGACCAGCTATCGCACCTTCGTGTACCTGAATTTGTGGAGCGATATCGATCCCACCGAAATGGCGAACCGCATCCGGCAGGCCATGTACGCGGCGGGCTTTTCCATCGTGGAGGAAAGCGACCGGGGCTACAACCAGCCGGAGTACGACACGGCCACCCGGCAATACGCCGTGCAGTGGACATGGTGCCTGAGAACGGAGGTGCCTCATGCCCCTTGATACGGACGGCTTTGACAGCCTTATGACCGACATTGCGGGCATGGCCAGCCGCATGGACGCGGACGGCGCAGGCGCTCCCGTGGCAAAGCGCATTCTGGAAGCTGCCGCCGTGCCCATCTATGAGCAGATGAAGGCCAACGCTTCCAGCGACCCCAAAATCATCACCGGCGTACTGAACCGCTCCATACAGACCGGCAAGGTACGCAAGCGCAGGTACAGCGGCAGGATTATCACCATCGGCGTACACCGCAAGGAGGAGGGTGCATACTACGCTCCGCCGGTGGAGTACGGCCATGGCGGCCCAGCTCCCGCGCCTGCGCATCCTTTTATCCGTCCTGCCTACGATACCCGCTCGGATGAAGCCTATGAGATCATCCGGGACGGGCTGCGGGACGCTATCGACCAACTCTAAAGGAGGATCATACACATGGCAACGCCTACCGCTTCCCCGCAGGTTTCCTCGACGGTCGGCCTGAAAAACGTGGTCATCGCGCCGCTGACCAAGGACACCGAAACCGAGCACTCCTATGGTGCGCTTCAGCTGATGGCGGGCGCAATCGAAGCGTCCATCACCCCTGAAAACGCCGATCCGGACGTACAGCACGCCGACGACGTGGAATTCGATGTGCTGTATCCCGATCCTGAGCTGACCTTCAAGACCAAAATGGCGGATGTGCCGCTGGCCATTCAGGAAATGGTGTTCGGCAACCAGATCGACGACAACGGCGTACTGGTGCGCACGGCTTCCGACCGTCCGCCTTACTTCGCCGTGGGCTTCAAGTCGGAAAAGTCGGACGGCACCTTCCGCTATGTCTGGCTGTTCAAGGTCAGAGCAAAGCCCGTCACGGAGAACTACGCCACCAAGGAAGGCACGAACGTCACCCGCCAGACCGGCGAAATCGAGTGGACGGCCATTAAGCGAACCCACGACAACCGCTATCAGGCGGTGGCGGACGAGGGCCAGAACGGTTTTACCGCTGAAAAGGCCGCCACCTTCCTGACGGAAGTGTACGAGCCGACCTTTACCGCGCCCGGCCCGTAACAACAAACCATTTCAATCATGCACACCGCTGTCGGCTCGTCCCCGGCAGGCGGTGTGTTTTTACATGGAGGTAAACCCATTGTCTCTGGAAGCGCTGAGCCGAAACGGCCACAATTTGCAGCTGGGCGAGTTTGAATGCGCCGGGCCGTACCAGATTCCTGTGATTCAGCCTGTGCCCGCTGCGGAGAAGGTACGCTGGATTCCTTTCAACAGCGCCCGGACGGATGCTCTGCGCGGGGCACATGGGGTTCACTTTTTTATCGACGATTACTTGTTTGAGCGCTGCTGGAATGATCCTGCCCGGTACGCCAAGCTGCTCAGTGAGTTTCAGGCTGTGCTTTCACCGGATTTCAGCATGTTTACCGATTATCCGCCTGCCGTTCAAATCTACAACCACTGGCGCAAGCACATACTGGCTGCTTATTGGCAGCGGATGGGGCTGACGGTGATCCCTTCCATCTGCTGGAGCGATGAAAAGAGCTTTGCATGGTGCTTTGACGGTGAACCAATTGGTGGCACGGTGGCTATTTCATCGGTAGGTACACAGAAAGCACCGGAAGCCAAGCGGCTGTTTCTGCTGGGCTATAAAGAGATGCTTGCCCGGCTGAAGCCTGAAAAGATCATCTTCTTCGGCGACGTGCCAGAGGGCTGCACCGGCAATATTGAAAAGCACACTTCCTTCCACGCTGGACTTGCGCACGCGCAAAAGAGGTGACCCATGGGAGGAAGAGGAGGAAGCAGCCATCGAGTCAGAAGCGGTGCCAGAGATCCCTCACTGCCGCTGTCACTGCAGTTTTTTGCGGGCAAGGAAGCCAAATATATACAGGATGCCACGCGAAAGTATCATCTCAGCGCCAGCGATCTGGCGTATATGCATGGTCAGCTGGAAAAGATCATCAGTGAAAATGATCTTGCCATGCGCGTGAGACGCGAGTATGTGGAGGCAATCATCGATACACACTTTAAAAACCAGATGGAGACCGGCACATCGCAGGGTGCGAACGCACCGAATACCCGTGCGCGGCTGTCCGCTGCATATTTCGGACATCCCTATGACAGTGTCAGGAAAACACCCCCGGACACCTTTGAAAAGTACGGATACCTTGCCCCACGAGACAAGGTGGCCGCCATGCAGGCCAGTGCGGGGTGGTATGGTGATGTGGTTTTTCGCTTCAAGCGGGACGCCGTTATCGACCGCACCACATTTAAGACGGACGATACGCTGAACATCTGGAGCGGCACATCCGATGCGATTGCCGGAAGCTTGAAGCGTGCCAGCATCGCGGGGTTGAACGATCTTGACAACACCACGGCTGCGAAGATGAGACGCAGCGAACAATATATCCGCGACCCGGACAAGTGGGTTGCGACAGTCAACTGGGGCAGCTATTTTGAACTGCAGTACCATGGACGCTTGAGCATCAATGATGTGGAAAGCGTCACTTTCAGCGATACGCTGCCCGGAAATTTCAATGTTATTCTCGGAGAGCTCAAGCGCAAAGGTGTGAAGGTCTATCAGGTCAAAGGAGGAAGTTTGCATGAACTATAAGCGCATTGTGGGCGCATGGATCGGACATGGAACAGTATTTGAATTGGAGGATGGAATGTACGCGCTGGTGGATCATGAAGTGAGCACCAGTGAAGCGCATTACGCTGCCATTGCAGGCAGTCTGCTGCGCGGTTATGCCGAAAAGGTGGAGAATCTCCCCATCGGCAACTGTGATGCGGATATTGCCGTGCTGAAAAATTTGAAGAAGCCTGATCCGTATTACGGAATGGGCAAAGAGCGGTTTGAGGCTCAGCTTGCTCGCCGCGATGCGCTGCGAAAGAACCTCGGCATCTCAGATGATCAGGTGCTGTGAAAGGAGAAAGACAATGATCAGCTGTACCCTGAACGGGAAGAAGTACACCGTTGACTTTGTGTCCGGACGCGCCCTGCGGGAAATGGAGCCCGCCGCCCAGATGTATGGGCGTATCGTAGCCATCTCCAATGCCGCGCTCAAGGGCGAGGTGCCGGAGGACGCGAAGAACCTGTCCATCGGCGAGGCGCTGGACGTGATGATCCGCTGGCTCTGTCTGTTGTTCGGCAACCAGTTCACCCCGGACGACGTGCTGGATTACTACCCGGTGGATCGCATGATGCACGACATTGCGCTGGCGCTCATGGCGGTTCAGACGCAGACCACGGAGATTCTGGACGAGTTCCCTACGAAGGCAGCGAAGACGGAGGAAGCGGCGACGCATCCATCCTGACGCTGCCTGATTTCATTTACTCCACCTATAACAGCCTGCTGGAAGGCGGCTGGCGCATGAGCGAAATCGACGGCATGGATATGCTGGGGTTCCTCCGCGTCCGGGCATGGAGCGCCCGAAAAGAAAAAGAGAAAAAGCAACCGCGCCGTGCCTGTATCGATCAGGTGTGGCAATCCCTGAAACCGTGAGTAATCGCCCACGGATTATTTGTTTATCGAGGTGAGTACCAATGGCTGAAACCCTCCGCGACCTTGTGGTATCGCTGTCCCTGCAAACGGACAATTTTACCCGGAACATCAAGTCCGTCAATAAGCAGATCGCTGAGGCGGAGAGCCAGTTTAAGCTGGCGGCCTCCAGCGTGGAGGGCTTTGAACGCAGCGCCACCGGCCTTGCCACACAGCTTTCGACGCTGGAGCGCCGCCTGTCTTTGCAGAAGGATGCAGTAACACAGTATGAGCGGGCACTGTCGGCAGCGAACGACAAGCTGCAGGAGTGCTTTTCCCGCCAGAACGATTACGCGCAGCGGCTGACCGACGCGAAAACCGCACAGCAGGCGCTCAAGGAACAGGTGGCTGAGGCGGCGCAGCAGGTCAGGACGTATTCTGCCACCCTCGGCGAGAACGACTCTGCCACCATTGCTGCCAAGGCCAATCTGGACGCGCTGAAAGCGGAATATCGCAATTCCTGCTCCGAGGTCAAAAAGCTCACCGGCCAGAATACGGCGCTGAAGAAAACCACTCAAAACGCGGCGGATGCGGTGACCGATGCGACCACCAAGCTGAATACGGCGCAGGCGGCGGTCAGAAGCACACAAGCGGAGATCAACCGGTGCAATCAATCCCTGCGTCTGGCACAGACTAACTGGGACGCTGCCGGGAAATCCATTGATGCCAGCAAGGCTGCCATCGTCACCTTCGGCAAGCAGATCGGGCTGGCCGAAAGCCGGTTCAAACTGGCCACGGTTGGCATCAAGGACATGGACACCAGCGTGACCGGTCTTGCCGCCAAGCTGACGCTGCTGAATGACAAGCTGCGCCTGCAGGAGCAGAGCGTTCAGCAATATGAGAATGTGCTGCGGAGCGCGAAGGAACAGCTGACAGCCGCCCAGCAGGCCAACGATCCGGAGAAAGTCCGGCAGGCTTCGGATGCGGTGATCGACGCAGAAGCCGCGCTGAATCGCGCTAAGGCTGCCGTCGCTGCCACCCGCGTCGAGATTGAAAAAACCAATCAACAGCTGAACACGGCCAAGTCCGCATGGACGGAAGCGGGCAAGAACCTCGAAGCCTTCGGGAAAAAGTGCGACGCTGTCAGCAAGAAAATGACGGCGGCAGGCCGGACGCTGACCGCTGTGATGACCACGCCCATTTTGGGGTTGGGCGCAACGGCAGTCAAGGCTTCCATTGGATTTGAATCTTCGTTTGCTTCTGTCAGGAAAACCGTGGACGCTACAGAAGCCGAGTTTGACCAGCTGGCGGCTACGTCCAAGCGCATGTCTACCGAGGTCGCGGCGGGAACCAATGAGATCAACGAGGTCATGGCGGCGGGCGGTCAGCTGGGCGTTGCTACCGAGCATCTGTCCGACTTCACCCGTGTCATGATTGACCTCGGCAATTCCTGCGAGGACTTGAGCGCAGACGAGGCTGCGACGACCATCGCGCAGTTTGCGAATATCATGGGCACCAGCCAGAGCCAGTTCAGCAACATCGGCTCTACGCTGGTGGATCTGGGCAACAATTTTGCCACCACTGAAAAGCCCATCATGGAAATGGCGCACCGCATGGCAGGTGCGGGCAAGCAGGTCGGCCTGACCGAAGCGCAGGTATTGGGCTTTGCGGCGGCGCTTTCCTCCGTAGGCATCGAGGCGCAGATGGGCGGCTCCGCCTTCTCCAAGGCACTGGTCAAAATGGAGGTTGCCTCGGAGACGGGCGGCGAAGCGTTGGAGGACTTCGGTATGGTAGCCGGGATGACGACGCAGCAGTTTAAGACGCTGTGGGACAACGATCCCGCCGCCGCGTTTCAGGCGTTTATTGTGGGTCTGTCCAAGCTGGACGATGAAGGCGAAAGCGCCATTAAGACGCTGTCGGACATCGGCATCAACGAGATTCGCTTGCGCGATACGCTGCTCCGTGCCACCAACGCAACCGAACTGTTCTCCCGCGCACAGAACATGGCCAATGCCGCATGGGAGGAAAACACGGCCTTGACCAATGAGGCCGGGAAGCGCTACAGCACCACCGCCAGCAAGCTCACGAACCTCAAAAACAAGGCGCTGCTGTTTGGACAGCAGATCGGCGACGATCTCAATCCCACCATCCAGAGCCTGATCGAAGGCGCGGACAACCTGCTGAGCAAGTTCCTGCAGATGGATGAAGCTCAGCGCAAGCAGATCATCCAGTATGCGGCCATTGCCGCCGCCATCGGCCCGGTGCTGCTGCTCTTTGGTAAAGTGACCAAGGGCATCGGCAGCATCTCTACCGGCATCGGCAAGTTTGCCACAGCGGTCGGCAAGGCAGGCGGCGGGATCAAGGGCTTTCTGAGCGTGCTGGGCAGCTCGCCCGCCGTATGGCTGGCCGTTGCCGCCGCGACCATCTATGCTACCGTAGCCATTGCGGATTATGCGTCCGGCGCTAAGAAGGCTCGCGAAGCGCTCAAGGGGATGCAGGAAACCGCCGACAAGTGGAAAAGCACGGCAGCGGAGACCTTCTACGGGAACAGCGAGGGGCTCTCCTTCTTCGGTATGTCCAAGGAGGATTTCATCAAGGACAAACAGTCCGCGCAGGAATGGCTGAACGGCCTGATTGCCGTCTGGACGGACGGCGAAAAGGAAAGCAACGAGATCGTCGCGCACTGGACGGATTCCTTCAAAAGCCTGACAGACAGCACCCGCACCGAGCTGCAGGCGCTCAAGGACACAGCCGACAAAAGCGGCTATACCAGCGTATCTCAGGGGCTGGCAGCGGATATCAGGACGCTGGATCAGATGGACGCGGAGATTGAGCGGCTGCTGAAAAAGCGGCAGAACGGCTTCCTGACCGAAAAGGAAAAGATTCGGCTACAGGAGCTGATCGACACCCGTGAGGCCATTGAAATCAAGTATCACCTGACCCCAGAGGATGTGGACGGCTTCGATACCATCCGGCAAAAGCTGGAAGCCGAGGTCGCCCGCGCACAGGCGCGTGGGAAACAGGACGCGGATGTGACCGTCTACGAGAACGTGCTGGTGGCCGCCGCCGAAGGTCTTGCCGCCGTCAATCAGCAGATCGACACGCAATACGACAAGGAATACGCACTTATCCAGCTGATTGAGGACAGCACCGAACGGCAGGCTGCGCTGGATCAGCTGAACAGCGAGTACACCGAAAAGCGCCGGGCTGCGGCGATGGAGTATGCACAGCTGTTGGCGGATGTGGTCATGCCCGTCTGGCAGCAGGAGGACATCCAGAAAGCCGCCGCCGATGTGGACACGCTGACCCAAAAGCTCCGCGAATACAGCGCGGCGACGGAAACCGAAAAGCCCGCGCTGCTTGAAGACCTGAACGCCATCTCCGCTGCCATGGATGAGGGCACGATGACCGAGTACATCGCTATGCTCACCCAGATCCAGTCGCTTCTGGATAGCGGCATGACCGAGGGCGAGATTCAGGCCATGTTCCCGGAAATCGACTTCACCACGGCGCTGGAGCAGATCGCGGCCATTCAGACCTTCCTCAACAACCGCGAGGTGGAGCTTCCCGGCCTGACCTCCATGTTCGGCGAGGCGCTGCCGGAGGAAGTGCTCAAAATCGCGACCGATCTCGACATGACCGGCGCACAGGAGCGCTGGAACACCTTTGCGGAAAACCCCGGCGCGATTACCACGGACGTGATTGTGTCCGGCTATCAGGAGGACGCGGCGGCACAGCAGCTGCAGCCCAAGGTGGAGGCGTTTATCGCCAAGTATACCGAAGTCCCGGATGGCGCGGATAAGGCTGCGCTTACGCCCGAAGGACTGATTGGGCTGGTCAGCGCCTATGCCGAAATCACGAACGGCGCGGATGTGTCCGGGCTGACCCCTGAAAACGTCACTGCCATGGTCAGCGCCTACAAGGAGCTGGCGGCGGGCGCGGACGTTTCCACGCTGAAGCCCACCGAGATCACCGCCTACATCTCCAAGTACATGGAGAAAAAAGGCGTAGACATGAGCGGGCTGTCCCCGGACGGAATCACCGCCTTTGTGCTGGCTTATCAGGAAGTGACGGGCGGGGCGCTGACCACTGAGCTGACCCCGGACAACATCACGGCCATGGTGACCCAATACCTCGAAGCGGAAAATGTGGATGTGTCCCAGCTTTCCTCTGCGCAGATCGAGGCCATTGTCAGCAAGTTTGCCGAGGCCACCGGCTGCGACAAGTCCGAGCTTTTGCAGAATTTCACGGCGTACATCGCCAAGTATGACGACAGCAACGCCGTCAAGCCCAAGCTGTCCGTGACCGTCGGCATCTACGGCTATGACCTGATCGCCTACAGAAAGTTCATTGCCGAGAATCCCGTAGAGGTACAGGGTATCGTCAAGCTGGGTGAGCTGTACGAAAACCCGCAGGATGTGCTGCTCGACCCCAAAACGAAATACTGGCAGGACGGGCAGAAAATTCCGGTGGAGGCAGTGCCCAAAGAACTGCTGACCGCCGACAAGGTAGCCGTGCTGGACGAGGACGGTACGCTGCACGTCATGGTGGCCCCGGACGTAACCGGCGCACAGGAGTCTATTGACAAGCTGCGCACAGAAGTGGCCGAGGTGGATCAGTTTGGCACGACGGCGCTGGGACGCGCTGCCGGTCTGCTGCCCACCACTACGCTTGACATGATCGACTCCGCACTGGATCGCATTGAAACGGCAAAGAGCCGCTTGGGCCAGTGGTGGAGCTTCCTGTTCGGCGGCGACAGCGGCATCATGGGCACGCTGGACACCAGCATGAAATACGATTTCCCGGCAGACCGCGTGGCGGAGCTTTCCACCTATGTGGCTGAAATCGTAGCCGCCATCCAGCAGGGACAGGAAGTGAAGCAGGAGGATCTGGAGAACCTGCAAACCATCCTGACGTTCCTGCAGGAGCTGGATACCAACGAGGTCGGCACTCACATTCTTGAAGGCGTGGGCGAAGGCATGACGGCGGCAGGCTGGGATAGCGATGCGGAAACGGTCGCCTCCAACCTTGAAGCCGCGCTGAACATGGCGTTGGACATCCATTCACCCTCTCAGCGCGTCAAGCCCGTGGGCGAAAACGTGTCGGCGGGCGTAGGCGAAGGCATGAGCGGTTACGATTTTACCTCGGATGCCGGTGCCTTGGCAGCCAGCGTTGAAGCCGCTATCACCAGCGCACTGCCGGGCGATGCGCTTTCTTCATTTGGCACCAGCACCGCAGAGGGGCTTGCAAGTGCGCTTTCCTCCTACAGCATGAGTTCAGCGGGGGCCAGCGTGGCTTCGGGTGTGCGCACAGCCGTCAGCACCAATCTAACGGCAACGACGCTACGTTCCGCTGGCGTAAACGCCATGGCGGGTCTGCGAGCCGGTATTTTGGCCGGGCGCTCCGGGGTGATCTCCGCCATGCGCTCTGCCGCCCGTGAAGCTGTGAATGCCGCAAAGAAAGAACTCAAAATCAAGAGCCCTTCGCAGGTGTTCCGGGACGAGGTCGGCGTAATGACCATGCGCGGCTTTGGCGCGGGCGTGCTGAAGGAAAGCAAAGAGCAGGCGAAGGTCATTCGCAACGCCTCCCGCTTTCTGACCGGTGAGGCACGGGAAGGCTCCATCGTTACCAACAGCAGTGATAACCGCAAAACCTATAACAACAACGTATCCTCCACCATTCAGGTACAGCAGATGGTGGTACGGGATGAGCAGGACGTCCGCTCTCTGGCGGTAGAGATTGCGACGCTGACCAGACGGCAGCAACGTGGAAAGGGGCTGAGAATGGCATAATGATACAATACTGGGGAGAACTTGCTGAAGTTGTTAGAGCATGATATACTTATTTGTACAAAATATGGCATCGGCAGGAGGCACAGTTGTTATGCCAAATATGTATGATCTGCTATCCAAATTTCAGCAAGCTGGCCCTGAGTTTATTAATAATTATTGTGTGATCAATGGGGCCATTTTCGCCTTAGATGAGATTGAAAAAATGGGATATGATGAATTTGGATTACGAGCCAAGTTTAACATGCCTATGAAATTATATAAATATTTCCCTAATGTTGCAAAAGAAGAGAAAGCAGAGGATGGAAATACTACTCATATTAACTATTCTTTGCAAGCTCTGAAATCAAATTGTGTATATTTGAACAGTCCGGATCAATTTGATGATCCGTATGATTCTGATATTTACGTCCCGTGGGAAGAGTATTCCATTTTAAGGTTGAAACAATACGCAAATTGGGGTGGATGTGATGCAAATGCTATTACAAAAGTTGAAGATATTGGATATGCATTATCACAGAAAATGTATTCTGCTTTGACAAATGGAAAAGACATTGAAAGCATCTTTTCTGCCGATGAGCGTCAAGTGGGTGAAAAACTGTCTATTTCATTATTCTGTCTGCGAATAAAGAGTGAATTGGGCTCAAAGCAGGACTGGCATGAGTCAATCGCGCAAGCGTTACGTATTGAATATAGTGACTTTGTAAAATCAATTCAACGTATGTTTCGTGTGTCTTGTTTTGCAACCACACCCTTCTCGCAACTTATGTGGGGAGGCGCTTATGCAGATTGCCACCGAGGCTTTTGTATTGAATATACTGTTGATCCAAACAATCTTCAGTACAAAGATGTTTACTATAATCTATTTCCAGTCGTATATTGTAAGACACGGAAAAAAGTAACTGAAAATATGATGTGTGTTCAGGATGCAATTCTTTCAAAGGAAGGATTGTGGGATATTTATTTTCACGGTGCCTTGAGAAAGAGCTTTGATTGGGCATACCAAAATGAATGGCGATTGTTATTGCCTGGTAACCATAAAGATGCTGGCTTTACAAAGGAATTTTTTCCGATCACAAAAGTTTACTTGGGTAATCGGATGCCATCGGAGAAGAGAAAAGAAGTCATTGAGATATGCCATGAAAAGAATATTCCTTATATTGGTGTAACTCGTGCTGGAAATCGCTTTGAAATGCAGGAGTGTAATACTCTCTGTGAGAATTGCCCGCAATACATCATGGAAAAGTAAGAATTGGCTATGCTTTTTAGTAGGTGTAGCTTTCTGTATAGGAGATGACACCACATTGAACGATTGGTTCCTTTGGAAAGGACAGCGCTGCACAGAATATGGTATTCATGTGCTGGAGCCGCCGCCCGTTACTATTCCGTCCGAAAGGGCAGTTTTTACGAACATCCCCGGCAAGTCGGGGAGTCTGATCACGCTTGAGGGCGACAACGTATACGACGATTTGCTTCTAACAGCGACATGCCTTATTTCTACCCCATCCCATATCTCCGAAATCGCTGCGTGGCTCCGCGGCAGTAGTAAAGTCACCTTCGCCAATCGGCAGGGTGGCTTTTATTTCGCCCGGATTGTCAATCAGATCCCGTTTGAGAAGATTCTGCGCGGCAACCCGCACCTTAGCTTCGCCGTGAACTTCCGTTGTAAGCCGTTTTGGTATCAGGAAAATGTGCCGGAGCTTACCGTAACGACCTCCGGCACGTTCATCACCAACCCCGGCAGCGTGTTTTCGGAACCGGTCATCACAGTGTACGGCTCCGGTGAAATCACCCTCATGGTGGGCATGACCATTGTGGAACTGGACGGTATCATAGACTGCATTACGCTGGACAGCCCGCTCATGGAAGCCTACAAGGGTGCAACCGGCATGAACGGCTGCATGAGCGGGGATTTTCCGACGCTGCTGCCCGGCCAGAATGCCATTAGCTGGACAGGAAATGTGACGAAGGTCGTTATTCAGCCGAATTGGAGGTATCTCGTTTGATCTGTGTATATCCTGCAAACTGCACCGACTTTTCGGGTAATGGCCTCGGTGCGGTCACGCCCATGAGCTGCACCGTAACCGAAACCCTGAACGGAGAATGGGAGCTTACGCTGGTGCATGACATTGACGAGCACGGCAAATGGACGCGGCTTTCGGAGGGCTGCATCCTTCGTGCGCCTGTGCCCGCCGCCATGACTCCCAGCGTTGATCTGGTGACGCAGCAGTACCAGACCAGCACCTACGACGTGCAGATCTATAAGATCACCACGAAAAGTGGGCCGCTGCATCTGCGCTCCGGCACAGGCACGAATTATAAGATCCTCGGAAAGTACAAAAAGGGCCGTGAGGTCATTGTATTGAACAAGACCACGTCCAGCTGGTATGAAGTCACGGCCCCGGACGGGAAACACGGCTATATGGCCAGCCAGTATCTGACCTTCCAGCGCACAGAAACCCAGACGGTACAGACGAATGTGGGCTTCCGCAATCAGGCCATCGAAGCCCGGCAGCTGCGGGATCAACCATTCCGCATCTACCGTGTGGTACCAGAGCTGGATAAAGTAACGGTCTACGCCCGCCACATTTTCTACGACCTGCTCGACAATATGATCAAGTCTTTGAAGCCCTCGCCCTCTGCGGTGGGGGCTTCCGTCGTTCAGAGCTTGTCGGGGGTGTGCCTGTCCAGCCATGATTTTTCGTTTTATTCCGACCTGACTTCAACCGCCGAGGACGTGGAATGGGAAAACGTCAATCCCGTGGAAGCCATGCTGGGTGAAAACGGGCTGGTCAGCAAGTACGGCGCGGAGCTGGCCCGCGACTGGTACGATGTGTTTCTGGTGAAGCGCGTGGGCAATGACACGGACGTGTCCATCCGGGAAAAGAAGAATCTGACCGGCATTTCCTACGATGTGGACGAAACGGACGTGGTTACCCGCATCATGCCCACAGGTGAGGATACAGACGGGAACATCCTGTATCTGCCGGAATTGTATCTCGATAGTCCCAACCTCAACGCTTATACCCATCCGAAATGGATTCATCTGCCGGTATCGGAAACCAAGGAAGTTACGGATGGCGACGAGCCGAAAAGCAAGGCGCAGTGCTATGCCGAAATGCGCAAGGCCGCGCAGGATGAATACGCCAAGGGCTGTGATCTGCCCACGGTCACGCTGAAGGTGGATTTCATCAACTGCTCGGATGCGGAGGAGTACAGGCAGTACGCCGCGCTCACCGATATTTTCCTCGGCGACAGCGTGCGCGTCATTGCCCGGCGCATCGGCGTGGAAGTGTCCATGCGCATGACGCAGTACACCTACGACTGCCTGACCAAGAAATACACTTCGGTTACGCTGGGCACTGTGGATGACGCGCTGGAGGGCAGCATGATCTCTGCCCGGCAGTTGGCCAGCGGCTCCATTACCGGCGCAAAGCTGGCGCTCAATTCCGTGGGCAGCGGCCAGCTGCAATCCGGCTCGGTGGGCAGCTTGCAAATCAAGAACGCGGCCATTGGCTCTGCCCACATTCAGGATGCCAGCATCACGCGGGCGCACATTGCCGAAGCCCTGATCGACGTTCTGGACGTCAATGCCCTGAACGCCGTTACCGCTAAGATCAAAGAACTGGCGGCGGGCGCGATTACGGCGGACGAACTGTACACATCCATTGCCATGATCGCAACTGCGCAGATCACCACGGCCAATATCGTCAACGCCAACATTGACTGGGCGCAGATTGAGCGGCTGGCGGCGGACATCGCCACCATTAGTAGGGCGCAGATCACGACCGCCAACATCAACGAGGCCAATATCGATTGGACAGCCATCACGCCCCTTTCGGCTGCCGTGGCCAGCATGGTCAAGGCCGACATCGGAACCGCCGACATCGATTGGGCGCATATCAAGGACTTGGCTACAGACACGGCCATCATCACGCAAGGCACAGCGGGCGAACTGTATATCGCCAAGCTGGCCGTGACCGAAGCAAACATGGTCTCCCTGACGGTGGGCGAGCTGGTGGTCAAGGGCAAGGACGGGCATTTCTATTCGGTTTCCGTGGATGAAAGCGGCAATGTGGTGTCCACCCTCAAGCAGGTATCCAATGACGATGTGGCCGACCTGAGCATCAACGGCGGCGAGAAGATCATCGAGGGCAGCATTACCGCCCAAACGCTGAATGTGCAGAACATTTTCGGCGATAACGCCGTCATCCGCTCCATGATCGCCGCCAATCTGGACGTGGACACGCTGTTCGCCAGAGAAGCCACCATCAACGCCCTGAACGCCACGGACATCACGTCCAACGCCTACCTGCGCCTCATGGTGGCGGGCAAGGCGGACAAAAATGATATGGACGCGCTGGGCGAGAGAGTCAGCGCCGCAGAACTGAAGCTCACCGAAGACGCCATCGTTTCCACGGTGCGCGGCAGTGAGCAATATCAGCAGGATCAGGCCGACCTGCTGGCGCAGATCACCCAAAGTGACCAGATTGCCGTGGCGAACGTCGCACCGGAAAATCCTGCTGAAAACGCGCTCTGGCTGGATACCTCTGTCCAGCCGAACGAACTCAAGCGCTGGAACGGTTCGGCTTGGGAATCGTGCGGCGCGGACGTGGATCTCTCGGCATTCTACACGAAAACCGAAATGGACACCCGCTTCGAGCAGACCGGCGCGGCCATCGCCCTGAAGGCGGATGCGACGACGGTCGGCGCTCTGGAGCAGCGGGTGGAGGCAGCCGAGCAGAAGGTCACGCCGCAGGCCATCACTTCTGCGGTCACGTCTTCGGCGCTGTACGCCTATGAAAAATACGCCGGGCGCAACTACTGCCTGAACTCCGGCAATACGCACACTTTCGTGGATAACAGGTATCAAAATCCGAACGGCACCATGACCAACTACACCGGATGGAACATGAGCGTATCGGAGGATCTGTTCGCGCACAGCGGCAATGGCGCTAACATTCGCATCTCCTTCGATATCAAGCGGACGAACGTAAATACCAGCGCCTCCTCGACGGCTAACGTGTACACCGGCATTTGGGTGTATTACCGCTATCTCGATACGGACGGAACTACAGTCAAGACCACCGGACGCGGCTGGTATCTGCGCTCAACGGACGCAAGCTTTGTCGCTACCGACGGGGATTGGGTACGGATGCAATACGGCCCGCTGAGCCTGACCAGCTTTCATCCTACCAGTATTGCGTATTTTACGCTGGGCACCGGCGGCTCCAACGGCGTGACGGGCACGGTGCAGTTTCGGAACATCAAGCTGGAGGTGCTGGACAGCTGGACGGCATGGAGCGCAGCGCCGGAGGATCTGTACGGCATGGTCTCCCGGATGGTGAACGCCGAATCCCGCATCACCCAGAACGCGAATAACATCGCGCTCAAGGTCAGCACCTCGACGTATAACACCGAAAAGGTCTATCGAGGGAGCACAGCACCCACAACGCTCTACACCAATATGCTGTGGCTGGATACCAGCGCTGCGCCGAATTTGCTCAAACGCTATACTGACAGCGCATGGGTGGCGGCAGGCGCTCAGGAGCTGAAGAGCTCAGGCATCTATATCGGCCCCAACAACGTAGCGATCACGACCGAAAACTTCCTGCTCCAGCTGCTCGATCCGGCCAATAACGAAAACGTGCTCATGGAAATGAGCGCCAACGGCAACGTGGGCTTCAAGCAGCTGTATGCCGACGAGGTGGTTTCCGATTCCGTGGCCAGCGCCTATGGCGGGCCGATTGCGCTCCATGTCAACACTTCGTATTCAGGTGCCAGCGACGCCTACTTCCGCTCTCTGGGCGACGCGGTGAAGGCGGTCAACAACCGGTTTTTGCGCTCGGATGTTTATATCTATCTGCCCAACGGCACCGGCGAAATCTACGAACCTGCCGGAACGCAGATTCAGGGCGTTTCCGGACCGGGAAAGCTGATCATCTACGGGTATGCCAACAGCCGCCTGAACAGCTATATCTCCGTCAAGGGCTGCTCGGCGCATATCTGCTTCCAAAACGTATCCCTGCGGGAAATCCGAACGCTGAACGGCTCCAACCGAAACCCGTATCTCATCGACCTGCAAATGAACCATCATGTGGAGATGAACAGCTGTACGCTGGATGCGAACAACGTGACCTATGATTCCGTCTACTGCCGCACCACGCACGTGAACCTCTATAACTGTGGGCTGTACAACGCCTTGCAGGGCTTGGAGGTCTACATGGGCTGGGCCTATATGCAAAACTGCAAGGGGTCGTGCTCGTGGTCTATGGTCTCCTACGCCGGGTATATCATCTGCAGCGGCTCGGTGCCTTCCGGTTCCCGGAACAGAGGCAACAATGGCCAGATCTACGATACGGGCGTGACCATAGATTACGGCACGGCCATTCCGGTGGTTACGCCGGACAATACGGCGCTGCTTTACGCGACAACGACCAAATCCTATCGCGGCGGATGGCGCTCGGATACGCTGGACGTGATTCAGGGTGTGTATTCCGACAGCGGATACAAATCGTCCCTCAACTGGAACTACGGCTGTATGTGGTTCGGCAACCTGCGCTCCATGCTGTCGGGCACGACGATCAAGTCGGCTACGCTCACGCTGAGCCGCAAGACGGGCAGCGGCTCCGGCAGCGCGAAAACGCTGTACCTGTGCGCCATCACCAATGCGTCGCCCAGCGGCTATCCCGCCATTGCGGCCAGCTATGGAGCCATTGGCACCATTGGGCGCGGTGAAACCGCCACGTTCTCTGTTCCGGTTTCGGCCATACAGAATCTGGCCAGCGGCGCGTATGGCGCTCTGTGCCTGTATGAAAGCCCCTATAACTTCGGCTCGTCCACCTATTCCAGCGGATATATGCGCATGAGCGGAACGGATACGAACAATCCGCCCTATCTGCGGGTGGTCTACAACGGCGGCAGCGGCGTCGGCTAAGGAGGAAAGAAAATGCAAATCGTGATTCCCTTGGAGGGGCGGGTGCGAACGGTCATCCGCTCCTCTTTTGTTGCGGCCAAACGGCTCGCGGAGAGCCAATATACCCTGTCCGGCGACAATTTCCAGATGACGGGCGTAACGGCGGAGCAGGTGCTGATCCTGCCGGATACCGTAGGAGTGTCCGAAGGCCAAACGGTCACGGACGAAATGAAAATGCAGGCGCTGCCGTTCGAGGGTTTCATTGCCGTCAGCGCGGAGGAAACCCTGCCCGCTGTGCTGGGCTTGCTGCTGCGGTCTGCCGTGGCGGACGGAAAGCTCACGGATGAGGAGCTGCTCTCGGTACAGCCCGCGCTGGAAGGGCGCGTCTGGCAGCCGGGTCTTTCCGTGCAGGTGGGCGACGTGTACGCCTGTGGCGGTTTTCTCTGGCGCTGCATTCAGGCGCACACCACGCAGAGCGACTGGCTTCCTGACAAGGTGCCCGCGCTCTGGCACAAGGTGGAGATCGTTCACGAGGACGAAGTGCGCGTCTGGCAGGCGAGCGTGAATTACGCTGCAGGCGACGAGGTCGCGTACCCGGATGCAAACGGCACGCTATACGCCTGCCTGCAGGGCCACACTGCTCTGGCGGGATGGGAGCCGCCGAACGTGCCCGCGCTGTGGAAGGCGAAAACTCCAAACGAACCAGCGCCGCAGATCGCGCTGAACTGACTCAGGAGCCGCTCAGAAGCGCGGCTTTTGAAATATACAAACGGAGGAATTTATGATGAGGAACTTTTCCATTGACATCGTCTGGGCAAAGGTGCAGATGGCCTTTACGGTCATTGGCGGCTGGATTGGGTACTTTGTGGGAGGCGTAGACGGACTGATGACGGCGCTGCTGATTTTCATGGTGCTGGACTATGTGACCGGCCTGATGTGCGCGATTGCGGACAAGAAGCTGTCCAGCTCCGTAGGCTTCAAGGGCATCTGCAAGAAGGTGCTTATCATCATGCTGGTGGGCGTGGCGCACGTCGTTGATCTCCATGTGGTCGGAACGGGCGATGCGCTGCGCAGCGCGGTGGTGTGCTTCTATCTGTCCAATGAGGGCGTTTCCATGCTGGAAAATGCGGCGCACTTGGGACTGCCTGTCCCTGACAAGCTAAAGGGCATTCTGGCGCAGCTGCACGGGCGCATGGACGAGCAGCAGGAAGGAGACCGGTAATGACGGAGCGGATCAATACGCCGTTTACCAACGAGCACTTTGCGGCTTACTGTCTAAAGATGGTAGGCCAGCCCTATTGGTACGGCTGCTGTGGGTATAAGGCCACGACCAATCTTTTGAATCGGAAAGCCAAGCAGTATCCGTCCCATTACACCGCTTCCCGCATGAGCCGGTACAAGCAGGATATTCGGGACAGGAAGGTGGTTTGCGACTGCATCGGCGGTGCAAAGGGGTATGTGTGGACGAACGGCGGTCAGGCCATGCTGGATGCTATCGGCACGGATAGCGCTGTTTCCAACAAATACGGTGCGAATGGCTGCCCGGACAAGGGAGCCAATTCTATGTTCGCATGGGCAAAATCCAAGGGCATGGATTGGGGCACGATTGACACGCTGCCGGAGATCGTCGGTCTGGCGCTGCACACGGACGGCCATGTGGGCTACTACGTCGGTAACGGCTATGCCGTGGAGTGGCGCGGCTTTAGCTACGGCAGTGTGCGCACGAAGGTGAAGGATCGCAAGTGGAAGTACTGGTACAAGCTGCCCTTCATCCAGTACCGGGAAGCTACCACTGAAATCCCCGCACCGGAAATTGCGCTGGGAAGCCGTCTGCTGAAGCGCGGCATGGTGGGTCCCGATGTAAAGGCACTGCAGGAGCTGCTGATGCAGCTGGGCTATGCGCTGCCCAAGCATGGAGCGGACGCTGAATTCGGCTCCGAAACGGAGAAGGCGCTTTTGGCGTTCCAAAAGAAAGCCGGTCTGGAAGCGGACGGCAAGTACGGCGATAAGACCCACGCGGCACTTATGGACGCTGTGGCAGATGATGACGGGCAGCCCGACACGCCGGAGCAGCCTGCGCCGGAAGAACCTGCGCCTGTTGGCACGACGGTGGTGATCGTATCCGAGGGCGGCAAGGTCAACGTCCGCATGGGCAATGGTACGCAGTACAGCCGCATTTCTGCTGTCGCGCCGGGCACTACGTTTGACTATGTGGCATCCGCCGCCAATGGCTGGCACGCCGTTGTGATTGGCGCGAAGGTTGGTTGGGTATCGGGCAACTACTCGAAGGTGATTGGATGAAAGCGAAACGGTTTGAACGGGAAAAGCGCTATCAGGTGATGATGGCTATCTGTCGGAACATGCTCAGGCAGGGCGTGCTTTCCGAGGCGGATTTTGCCGCTGCCGACCAATTCCTGCGGGAAAAGTACCAGCCTGTTTTCATCGACTGCTGATCCGAATTAACTTGCTATTCTCCGCGATCAGAGGTAATATGCCAGCTACCCAAGGAGGTGAATTGCGTGGAAAAGACCATACGCAAGATTGAATCCCGCTTGCCAACCCTGCCGGTGCAGCAGTGTGTGGCGGCGTATGCCCGCGTTTCCAGCGGCAAGGACGCCATGCTGCACTCCCTGTCGGCGCAGGTCAGCTATTACAGCAACCTCATTCAGCGCAATCCCGAATGGCGCTATGCTGGCGTGTATGTAGACGAGGCGCTGACCGGCACCAAGGATAATCGCAAGGGATTTCAGAGGATGCTGGCAGATTGCCGCGCGGGGAAAATCGACAGGATCATCACCAAATCCATCAGCAGGTTTGCCCGAAATACGGTTACGCTGCTGGAAACGGTGCGCGAGCTGAAAACGTTGGGCGTGGACGTTTACTTCGAGGAACAGAATATTCATTCCATGAGCGGGGATGGCGAGCTGATGCTTTCCATCCTCGCTTCTTTTGCGCAGGAAGAGAGCCTCAGCGTTTCGGAAAACTGCAAGTGGCGCATCCGCAAACAGTTTGAATTGGGTGAACCGGCTACTTGGCGCTTCATGTACGGGTACCGTATCCGCAAGGGCGTCATTACTATCCATGAGGAAGAGGCAGCCGTCGTTCGCTGGGTCTTTGAGTCTTATCTTGATGGCGTGGGCATCGCGCAGGTTTCGCGCATCATGCGTGAAACGCAAGTTCCAAGCTGTCGCGGAGGCATGTGGTTGCCCAAGCGTGTTTTGGATATGCTCAAGAATGAAAAGTATGCCGGAAATGCCTTGCTTCAAAAGCGTTATGTGGCAGACCATCTCACGAAACTTGAAAAGAACAATCACGGCGAGTTGCCGAAATACTATGCGGAAGGGACACACCCTGCCATTGTGCCTCCGGAGACATTTCTGAGGGTGCAGAAACAAATGGAGCAGAATCGCCTGCGGAACGGCATCGCAAAGGATGCGCCGAGGTACAGCGCCTTTACGGGGATGCTGATCTGCGAAAACTGCGGAAAGAGGTATCATCGGAAGGTCAGCTGCACAGAGATCGCATGGAATTGCGCCACCTATCTGAAGCTAGGGAAAAAGGCTTGCCATGCCAAGCAAATCCCGGAAGATATTTTGATGGAAGTTACCGCGTCCGCATTGGATACAGGTGAATTTGATGCAGAGCTGTTTCGGGAAACGGTGCAGGAAATTCGCGTCCCTGCCTTTAACCGGCTGGTGTTTGTGATGAAGGACGGCACGAAGGTAGAGCGTGAATGGCATGACAAGTCCCGCAGCCGCAGTTGGACGGATGAAATGAGAGTGCAGGCGGCGGAACATGCCCGGAGGAGGTATGAGAAATGAGCGAAGCCAGAGCCTATAAGCCCCGGGTGACCGTCGTTCCAGCGACACGAAACCGATTCACGGCCATGTCCATCGCCAACGCGCGCAAGCGCCGCGTGGCAGCCTACGCCCGCGTTTCCACTAACAGCGATGAGCAGAAAACCAGCTACGAGGCGCAGGTCAGCTACTACACCGATTACATCCGCGAGAAATCAGACTGGGAATTTGTGCGGGTCTACGCCGACAGAGGCATTACCGGCACTAGCACGAAAAAGCGCGAGCAGTTCAACGACATGATTGAGGAGGCCCTCGCAGGGAAAATTGACCTCATCATCACCAAGTCCGTTTCCCGCTTTGCCCGAAATACGGTGGACAGCCTGACGACCATTCGGCTTCTGAAAGAACATGGCGTAGAGGTCTACTTTGAGGAACAGAACATCTACACGCTGGATTCCAAAGGCGAGCTGCTGCTCACGATCATGTCCTCGCTGGCGCAAGAGGAAAGCCGTAACATCTCCGAAAACGTCACATGGGGTCAGCGCAAGCGGTTTGCGGACGGAAAGGTGTCCATGCCTTACAAGCACTTCCTCGGATATCGCAAGGGTGAGAACGGCGAGCCAGAGGTCGTGCCCGAGGAAGCGGAGATCGTGCGCCGGATTTATGGGCTGTTCTTGAAGGGACAAACGCCCTACGGAATCAAGACGAGCCTTGAGGCAGAGGGCATCCCAACACCCGCTGGCAAGAAAACGTGGCAGACGGCTACTATATTGAGCATCCTCACCAATGAGAAATACAAGGGCGACGCGCTCCTGCAAAAGACCTTCTGTACGGACTTCCTCACCAAGAAAATGAAGGTCAACGAGGGCGAAGTGCCGCAGTACTACGTTGAAAACAGCCATCCAGCCATTGTGACCGATGAGGTGTTCAACATGGTGCAGGAAGAAATCGAGCGCCGGAGGCAGGCGGGCCGCCAGCACAATGGCACGAGCTGCTTTGCTGGACGGATTTTCTGTGGCTGCTGCGGCGAGATGTACGGCAGCAAGGTGTGGCACTCCAACAGCAGATACCGAAGGGTGATCTGGCAGTGCAACGCGAAATTCAAGGACGGTCATCACTGCGGCACGCCGCACCTGACAGAGGCAGAGATTCAGCAGCGGTTTCTGAAAGCCTTTAACCGGCTGCTGGATGAGCGGACGTTTATCCTCGAGGATACAGCGGCGATCATGGAGCGGTTGACCGCAACGGCTGAGCTGGAAGCAAAGGCGGAAAACCTGCGGGAGGAAATGGACGTTGTATCCGAGCTGATCCGGCAGGCGATTGAGCAGAACGCCAGCATGACCATGGATCAGGCGGAATTCGAGCAGAAATACCAGAGCCTGTCTGAACGGTTCCAGCGGGCGGCTGACCATCTGAAAGGCATCGAGGCCGAGTGCGCAAGGCGTGCCCACAAGCGGAGTGAGCTGGAGGCGTTCATAAAGAACCTGCGCGGCAGGGAAATGCCCATTGAGGAATTTGACGCAATGCTCTGGATGAGCATGGTGAAAAGGGTGATGGTGGAGGTGGACGGCTCAATGCGGCTTACCTTTGCGAATGAGATGGAAGTCATCATCTGATGCCGCATAAGTGACAAGGCCCGCATACTTCGGTGCGATACCGAGGTGTGCGGGCCTTTCACACGCATTTTGGATTCCAAAAGCAGGGAAAAGAAAGAAGCATGTCGAAAAACTAATGTGGATATTTGTATGTGGAGGGTGAGACCATGCCTGTAACTGATTCTCCTCTCCGGTATCCGGGAGGAAAAACAAAGCTATATAGGTAGGATCACTATCAGAGTGGCCACTTATTCTTGAACTATATAGGCAAGCCAGTACTGGAATTAAAATATAGTGCTGGCCAGACTAAGGGATGGTAATGTTTTATTTGCAAAGAGGAAGGCTTTCACGGAGGATGATAATATGCTTGACTTGGCAGCGCGGGTTTACTATAAAGCTCATTTTGATATTGTTCGCGAAACAGACACTCTGGATATTCTCCGTGATGTGATTGTTGCAGATCTATCTGATTGGTTAAAACGGAAGTATCGTGGGGCCATACGATATTGGAATTGGGCACAATTTTCGGAATATGGTAATTTCGATACAGAAAACCATAGACTAATAGCTAGCACTACTTCATTCAAAGAAGAGAATTCGCGTTATTGGGCATGCAAAATCGAGGAATTTGAAAACTCCCCGGATGATGAGGATGATTCAGTAACGACGTTAAAAAAAGCACCTCGCATATGGACTACAGAGGTCGGCTTTGAGCAAACAGAATCAGACAGAGCAACTATTTCCTATGTGTGCTATTATGTAGATAAAGCTGGTTTCGTCGGAATCCTTGATGATGGTCCGGGGCGGAATACTCCCGGATTTATACGCAACCTTATGTACTGCGCCCACAGACCTTTTCATTGTCAAATTGGAAAGATATCTCTTTCTCCCATATCAGTGCGTTTGGAACCGGGAATGGGAGACGAGTTCACTTCAATAATTAAGAATCACGAAAGAAAAGTGCCAATTATTCTGGTTGTTCCACCTGCTGCAAGCGATAACGAAGTTATCCGATTTCCATCAAAAGACTTGGCAAAAAATATTATGGGCAATGCTATCGTCTATGAAGCGGTTGACTCTAGCACTTCAGAAGAACTCACTTATTTCCTTGATCGTTCGTATTGGTGCATGCCTGGTCAAATCCGGATATATTGGCCTGAGGGAAATAATGTTACACGTCGCAATCGGTATCTTACGGCAGAAGAAATTGAAGTGATGGGAAGCGATGCGGTAATTGACATATTTCGTCGTGTTTTAGCAACGGATGTCCGGTATTACGAATCCAAAGAGCTGTTTCGAATGGATGACTGTGATGAACTATATCGTCAGAGTAAAGTCCGTCAATTGCGTAAGCAGTATCAGGCTGCAAAAGATTCCATCACCAAAGAAAAAGCAATCGGCGCAGAAGCTCAGGAGCAGTTTGAGCTTGCAAATGAATTGCTAACTTTGGCGGATGAAGAAAAAAAGGATCTCCAGCACCGAATTGATTGTTTGGATACGGATCTAACAGAAACCAAACAGGAACTGTGGAGAGTAAAGGCTCACAACGATTATCTATCAAATTACCAGGAACGTGCTCGTAGCATCGAAGCTAGCTTGGCTAACATTCGTAAATGTGACAAGCTTCCTTCTTCTGCACAAGATGTTGCACAATTCTTCAGAGGAGTATTTTGTGACACAATAGATTTTACTGACAGGGGTATCCGTTCTCTTTCTGAGTGCGTAACAAGACCAGATATTCTGTGGGAATGCTTTTATGCAATGGCAACCAAGCTAATTGAACTTTACAGAGCGAACACTCCCCAAATTGAGTACGCCTTCCGCATTTCAACTGGATGGGATATGGCAAGAGGAGAAGGAAGCCAAACTAGAAACAATCCTGCACTGATGGCTCTACGGAATGACAAATACCAGGGAAGAAACATTAAAATCGAGCCCCATGTGCGCAAGGGAACTAGGGATAATTCATCCGATTGCGTTAGAGTATACTTTTGTTATGATAATGTATCAGATCGCATCGTTATTGGGCATGTAGGTAATCACCTTGATAATCATACATCTTTGAGTGTGTGATTATATGTCCCTGAAAAAAGAAGAGGAGCAACACCACCTTGTTGATTTGTCGACTATCAATGTAAATTAAATATCATATTTTCATAACGAGGGTATATTTCCCACACGGTAGTATTTCTCTATCATTTTCCCCCTTTTTTCTTCAGTGCTTCCCCCTTCTGGCTTTCGCCAAATTGTATCAAATCCTATCAAGGGAGCCATAGTAAGTACCAGCTTTTGATACAAAGGCTGGTGCTTTTCTTTTACACCTTAACGGCTCAAAAGGAGTAGGAGGAAAGGCGCGGAAGAAACCTTGTGCATCCGTTACGTCTATCTCTCTGGTCGTCTTCAATGAACGTGCGACCATTGTACTTGCGATTGACAAAGGCGCGGCGGATGTGTATGATGATAACCGAAAAAGGAAAAAACCGCGATCGGGCACGCGGGAAAAGGAGTGAGCGGCGATGAAAAATCAGGTGGGACGAGAGATCCCGGATGAGATTCTGGCGCGGATGGGGAAAACCGGATATCGGGGGCTGCATGACAGGGACAACGCTTCCTATCGGAAGGCGAGCCCCACGGTGAGGGCGCTGAATGACCCGCAGCGGGGCAAGCTGTGCGCGTCCCTGCGCGAAGCGCTGGAAAAGTGCGAACTGCATGACGGCATGTATTTCGGCTTCCACCATCATTTCCGCGACGGAGATTATGTGATCAACATGGTCATGCAGGAAGTCGCGCGGATGGGCATCCGGGATATCACCATCTGCGCCACCTCGATGGGCGCGGCGCACGACGCGCTGGAGCCGCTCATTAAGCAGGGCGTGATTGCGGGCATCCAGTCCTCCGGCGTTCGCGGCAAGATCGGCGAGGCCATTTCCAGGGGCAAATTCAAAAAGCCGGCGATCATTCGCTCGCACGGCGGCCGTGTCCGCGCGATTGAAGAGGGCGACATCCATCTGGACGTGGCGTTCATCGGCGCGCCGACGGCGGATGAATACGGAAACGCGCGGGCGGTCGGCGGCAAGAGCGATTGCGGCGTGCTGTCCTATTCGATGGCGGACGCCAAATATGCGGATCGGGTCGTGGTGATTACGGATTGCCTTGTGCCCTTCCCGAACACGCCCGCCAGCATTTCCATGACGGACGTGGATTATGTGTGCGTGGTTGACGAGATCGGCGACCCCAAAAAGATCGTCAGCAACGTCGTGCGGGTGACGAAGGACGTGCGCGAGCTGATGATGGCCGAATACTGCACCCAAATCATCGCGCAGTCGCCCTACTTTCAGGATGGCTTTTCCTTTCAGACGGGCGGCGGCGGCGCGGCGCTCGCGGTCAACGGCATGCTCAAGCCCTATATGCAGCAGAAGGGGATTCGGATGGGCTTTGCCATCGGCGGTATCATGCAGGCGATGTGCGATTTGATGGATGAGGGCTTTGTCCGCAAGATCGTTGACGCGCAGGTGTTTGACGCGGCGGCGATTGAGCACATCAAGACAAACCCCAATCACGTGGAGATTTCAACGTCGGAATACGCGAACCCGATGAACAAGGGCGCGTATGTCAACAAGCTGGATTTTGTGATTCTCGGCGCGCTTGAGGTGGACGTCGATTTTAACGTCAACGTCGTGACGGGCTCGGACGGCGTGGTTCGCGGCGCGCCCGGCGGCCATCCGGATACGGCGGCGGGGGCCAAGTGCGCCATCGTCGTCGCGCCGCTGATCCGAAGCCGAATCCCGACGATTGTGGATCGCGTGCTGACGGTCACGACCCCCGGCGAGGCGATTGACGTGGTGGTTACCGATTGCGGCATCGCCATCAACCCGAGAAGGCGGGATCTGATCGCGGCCTATCAAAATTCGGGGCTGCCGATTCGCACCATCGAGGCGCTGCGCGACGAGGCCTACCGAATCGCGGGCAAGCCCGACCCCGTCGAGTTTGAGGACGAGGTGGTCGCGGTGGTGGAAAGCAGGGACGGCTCCATTTTGGACGTCATCAGAAAGATCAGGGAATGAGGGGCGCGGCGGATGACGGAAAAGGAACTGAAGGAAGCGCTTCGGGACGTGCCGGGGGCGGATGAAGCGGCGCGGGCGGCGGCACACGCGCACTGGGCGCGGCTGGCAAAGCCGCTCGGCGGGCTGGGTGCGCTGGAGACGCTGGTGGAGGACGCGGCGGCGCTGACCGGGCGGGAAACGCCCGACGTGAGCCGGCGCGCGGCGCTGGTGCTCTGCGCGGATAACGGCGTGGTGGCACAGGGCGTGAGCCAGACGGATCAAAGCGTGACGCGCGCCGTGGCGGCGAACCTCGCGGCGGGCAGAACGAGCGTCTGCCGGATGGCAGATGCGGCGCGCTGTGAGGTTGTGCCGGTGGATATCGGCATGGCGGGGGAGAAGGTCGAGGGCGTGCTGGACCGGCGCATCGCGGACGGCACGGCGGATTTCTCGCAGGGGCCGGCCATGACGCGGGAGCAGGCGCTGTTGGCCATCGAAACCGGCATGGCGCTCGTCCGGGATGCGCGGGAGACGGGCTTTTCGCTGCTGGCGACGGGCGAAATGGGCATCGGCAACACGACGACGTCCAGCGCAGTGGCGGCGGTGCTGCTGGGCCGCCCGGCTGCAGAGATGACAGGGCGCGGCGCGGGCCTGTCCGACGAGGGGCTGCACCGCAAGATTCATGCGATCGAGCGCGGCATTGCGGTCAACCACCCCAATGCCGCG
>ERZ839823.924-NODE-924-length-35797-cov-3.225701_pt1 | contig 35797 bp, 30 predicted proteins | sample MGYA00519862_ERZ839823 | MGnify/ENA primary metagenome ERZ839823 (study PRJEB31850, sample SAMEA3708853) | human gut metagenome | biome: human gut; feature: human-associated habitat; material: faeces | place: China | collected 2014 ...
AGAGGGCATAGATATCGGTCCACGGGCCTTGTATTCCATGTGTCTGATATTGTTCCGGCGGTGCATATCCCGGCTTTAGAACGATGGAAAGGGTTTTTTCTCCAAATTTTGTATAATCTCTTGCCGCTCCAAAGTCCATTAACTTTATTCTACCATCTGGAAGTACCATGATATTGTCTGGGCTGATATCTCGGTGAATCATGCCCTGGCTATGTATCTCATCGAGGGATTCAATTAACGGTACGAGCAGTCTCACTAATTCTTCTAGTGTTATTCTTTGATTTTCTCTTATATACTGCTTTAAAGTAATGCCCTCTAAATATTCCATAACAATGTATGCAGTATTGTTTATCTCAAAGAAGTCTAAAACCTTAACAATTCCCTCATTTTTACTGAACTTTGCCATCGTGCGGGCTTCTTTTAAGAATCGCTCTTTTCCTTTTTCATAATCTGCCTTTTCCTCGACATAAGTTACCGTTACGGTATCTTCATACTCAGTATTTCTCGTTACGATTCCCTGTGGAAAAAATTCCTTAATGGCAACTTTTCTCTGATACAGTTCATCCATACCAAGATAGGTGATACCAAAGCCACCCTGGCCTAATACACTCTTGATGGTGTATCGGCCTATAAGCCTGGTTTCCTTTCGCAGATAATGTAAGTTTCTTTTCATACTTTTTCCTTTCCTAAAGAGGTTATCTCTACTGTAAGAAGATACCGTCGCTTATGTCTCCAAAAAGTTTGATGTACCCGATGAAATCATTCAGCAAAAAGTCTCTTCTTTTTGGAATTGATAATAAGCAGAAGTAAGATTCTTTATATAACTATTTATTTTTTCTTGTTGAAGCATTCAGTGTAACCAATATTACCAGACAGCAAATATACTTGACAGCTATATCCCACATGGGGGGCAGCTTGCTCTATGTGGGAATAACTGAATAACTCTATTTCAAAATCCAGCCACACTCACTATCGTAGCCCACTTCATTAACTGTTCCATCCGAGGATACTGTTCCTGCATAAGAGAAAAGATTAGAAGAAAGTTTTAAACACAGCGCTGGACGGATACCCGCATTATATTTCAGGATATAATATCCATTTTTACTAATCCAGCCGTCGGCTCCTACTCTTACTCCATTTTCCATATCTACTGCCTGAATCCACCACCAGCTGGTATCTTTTGCATATTGACTGGACTCGCTTTTTCTTGCCTTATCATAACTGGATGCAGATTTTGAAAATCCATATCTCTGTGCATTCGAGGTTTCTGATATTTCTTCTTCAGATAATAAAAATATTTTATCCATTGTATAATTTTCTGGCATTCCATAAGTATTGTCTGCCACATTCAATCTTTTCATTGCCTCGATCATTTGCTGTTCCTGGCTTATAAATGCTGCTTCCATGAAGTTCTTATTTAACCAATTTCTTATATGACTTTCTCCCCAGAATATTTTCTCCGTTTCTTTATGATATGGCTGTATATCCAAAATAATATCCGACAACAAAAATGCTGTTGTGTTATCTCTCTGTAAAATACGCCATTTAATCGGTTCGTATCGGAAATAGTTTTCTTCTTTTTTGTGATATTTTATACCATTTACTACAATATCATTATTACTATCCCAATCTTTTTCATTTTTTAAAATAGTATAAATCACACCATCTTTTTCTCTTATTTGTGTCTGTGGGTAACTTCCAAACCACAGGCAGTCCCATGTTACTATCTTTTCGAAAGCGTTGTGCTGAATCCCTGGATTTTGTAAAATGTATTCTTGCGGTGCTGAATAAGCATCTTCTTCATAATCACCATACAAATCTTCACAAAAATCTTTGATATCCTGATACCTATCTTTCGCAGATACACTCATTCCCTTTATAATAGCTGCCTCTTCCTGCGGTGGAATAGTGATACCAAATTCGGATATCTTTTTCAGGGAATCATCCATTACTCGCTCTATCGCATCGGGCGGATTTTCTCCTGTGATACATTTGTACATGGTGGCGCAGAGGGCATAGATATCGGTCCACGGGCCTTGTATTCCATGTGTCTGATATTGTTCTGGTGGTGCATATCCCGGTTTTAGGACGATGGAAAGGCTTTTTTCTCCAAATTCTGTATAGTCTCTTGCTGCTCCAAAGTCCATTAATTTTATTCTGCCATCTGGAAGTACCATGATATTGTCCGGGCTGATATCTCGGTGAATCATTCCCTGGCTATGTATTTCGTCAAGGGATTCAATTAATGGCACGAGCAGTTCTATCAAGTCTTCTGGTGCTATTCTTTGATTTTCTCTTAAATACTGCTTTAAAGTAATGCCCTCTAAATATTCCATAACAATATAGGCAGTATTGTTTATCTCAAAGAAGTCTAAAGCTTTGACGATTCCCTCATCTTTACTGAATTTCGCCATCGTGCGGGCTTCTTTCAAGAATCTCTCTTTTCCTTTTTCGTAGTTTTCTTTCTCCCCGACAAAAGTTACCGTTACGGTATCTTGATACTCGATATTTCTCGTTACGATTCCCTGTGGGAAAAATTCTTTGATGGCAACTTTTTTCTCGTGTAGTTCATCGATGCCTAGATAGGTGATACCAAATCCGCCCTGACCTAATACGCCCTCGATGGTATAGTGTCCTATGAGCCTGGTTCCTTTTCGCAGGCAGTGTAAGTTTTCTTCCATATTGCTACATTTCTCCTCTCAATGACTGATATTCTTCCCGTATATTTTCAATATAGTTATCTCTCTCTTCCATCGATATTTTTTCTCCATCAAGAATATAGCCTTCTTCCTCAAATTTTCCATTATGCCACACTAATGATTCTATCTTTTTTAGTTCCCCATCTGTATATTCATAGGTGTCAAATTCCCCTCCGCCGGTATCTCCTGTCACAAAGACAACTTGATGCTTGTCTTTAGAATAGTACATTACACTGGCTTTTCCCAGCTGGTAGCTATGTAGCTTTTTTACTTTGTCCTTTTTTGCATTATACTTGTACATGGCAGCATCCATTCCCACCTCTAAGGTAAAGAATTCAGGGGTTCCATCGCCGTCGATGTCTGCAATGTCAAATTTGCTTTTAGGCGTATCTTTTAAAAATTGCATATAACATTGTACTGCTTTCTCGCCTTCTGAAGTCGTGTTGCTTTCTTCTTTCATAAGTTCGGCTATTGTCTTTTTTAGCTGTGCTTCTTCTTCGGTATCTTCCTCAAAGTATTCTTCGGTATCGGGCTCCATCGTTGTTTCTGCTGATGTTTGTGCTGTTGCCTGAGTTGTTGTTTCTGCCTGCTGCGTCGTTGCATTGCTTTCTGTTGATACCGCAGTATCCTTTTTAGGGGTATTGTGAATTTTATTTGTTTGCCATATGTATAATATTACACAGCAAATGATTACTACTGCTATTATCAGTCTTTTCTTTTTCATATTTCCTCCAAATACACTTTTTTACTATCATGTTCTTTTTTATAAAGTTATAATTATGCCGCTTCATGGTCAATTCCGCTTACTGATCTTCCATATACTCCTCATAGCTTCTCGGATCACCGACTCTCCTGCTGAAACTACAATACCGATACATACAGTCTATATAATATTCTACCCACGTTGATTTCGTAGAATCGTGCTGAAAACTGGTGCATACTTCCATGATATATACATAGTCATCATTTGCTGCGATAGATGCATATACATTCTGGCCGTCTGTGATTCCACTTAATACGCCTCGGGCAAATCCACGTTCGTCCGTTTCCTCTCGGAATAAAATCTTTTCTTTTTGAGACAGATTCGTATAGGAATTATATAGATTTTCCATTCCCTGTGCCGGGCTTCCCGATGTATTATCCTTACGGATAAACTTCACCGTGTCATTTTCATCATCAGAGGTAAAAATACAACTGTCTCCGTCATAATATGCGTAATTATAAACATTTTGCGGATAATAGAATGTATAATCTCCATCAGGACTTTCCAAGTATGTATAATTATCAAGGCTGAGACATTCGCTGTAATCCGCAGAAGCATCGGTATCTTCAAATATTTCCTCATTGCCATCCGCTCCGACAGCCTGGGTATCCACAGTATCTTCTGTTGTGCTCGCTGCCTGTGTCGCAGCCGCCTGCTGCTCGGTTTTACTTTGCTGCGTATCTTGTGATTTACTTTCTGTTGTACTCTGTGTTGCCGCAGTAGTATTTTCTGCCACTTTTTCCGATTCTTTCCCCGATTCTGCTCTCGCTGTATTTCCAGCCGTCTGGCTATTCTTTGAATTTGTAAATAATACAACGCCTATCCCGATCATAATCACGGCAGTTAATGTACAGCAAAGGGCTACGATAAGCGGGGTAGAATTCTTTGTCTTTACCGGTGGCTGCGGCGGAGTGTATGGCGGCATATCCTGATATCCTTGTTGCCTGCTCTGACTGGATGTCCCTGAAGGACTTCCCCAATCATAACTCCCTGCTGGCTGGGTAAATGTATTCATATTAACAGATACAGTATTGTCAGATACCACGCTATATAAATCTTCGCAAAATTCCCCGAGATTCCGATAGCGGTCAGCAGGCCGAATCTGTAAAGCTCTCATAATGGCATATTCTACAGGTGGGGCAATGCGTACTCCAAGCATTGACGGACTAACCAGTGTGTCCTCCAAGCTTCTTTTCGTTGCATCATCCGGCTTTCTTCCTGTAAGGCATTGGTACATTGTCGCTCCCAGTGCATAAATGTCCGTCCACGGCCCCTGTTTTCCATGAGAATCGTATTGCTCAATCGGGGCAAATCCCATCTTTAAAATGACAGACAAGCCTTCTGCGCTATAATCCGTATAATCTCTCGCCGCTCCAAAGTCCATCAGCTTCACTTCGCCTTCCGGCAGACACATAATATTGTCCGGGCTAATATCCCTGTGAATTACTCCATTTTGGTGAATCTTATCTAACGCCTCCAATATAGGAGCAAATATATTCTGCATCTCTTCGACACTAATCGGTCCATACGTCTGCAAATACTGCTTTAAAGTAATTCCCTCCAAATACTCCATCACAATATATGCCGTTCCATTTTCCCGGAAGAAATCCTGCACCCGCACAACTCCGGCTACATTGTTAAACTGTGCAAGCGTCCGGGCCTCCTGAAGGAACTTCTCCTCTCCCTGATGGAAATTCGCGGCTTTCGTTCCGTAAACGGATACTACCTCGTTGGTCTGCTGATTATTCCTCGTAATCGCTCCCCTTGGGAAAAATTCTTTTACGGCTACCTTCTGGCACAATACCTCGTCCATGCCAACGTAAGTAATGCCAAAGCCTCCCTCTCCAAGAACTCCCTGGATAAGATATCTGTTGTTTAGTCTGGTGCCCATCCTGAGATGATGGGGTTCGGTTTGTATCATGGTGTGCCTCCTGTCTGATTTTATCTGATAAAATACACTCTAAAAAAGCATAATACTTTATAGTTTAATAAGCTGGGACTTTCTGAATAGTTGCTTATTTTTATTATAGCTTTATTGGGATTTAATTCAATACTTTGGGGCTAGATGGTTCATTTTTTGGCACTTTTGGTAAGAGGAAAATTAAATTTTTTATTTTTTCTTGTGTGAGACAAATAATTTTAAAAGAAAAAGCATTGCAACTTATTGTATATTGTTGCAATGCTCTTTTCTTTTTAATTAAAATCCCTGATTTCATTCGCCACTCCGTATAATGCTTCGCAGAATTCTTCCATACTCTGGTATCTATCTTTTATATCGACACTCACACCTTTTAAAATGACATTTTCCAATTCAGAGAAAATTGATGTATTATCTTTTAAAGTCTTCTTTTCAGCGATACGATCTTGTGCTTGGAATGGATTATATCCACTGATGTAATAATACATTGTCCCACATAAAGCATAAATATCTGTCCATGGACCCATTTTTTCTTCTGCTGAATATATTTCCGGAGCATAATATGCATCAATTGGATCTTTTATTAACCTTTTTCCTGCATCTACTAATAATTTCATTGTACAATCATTCAATACAATAATACTACTCGGGTTTATATCGCAATGAAGAAGCCCTTCTCTATGTAATGCTGCAATTCCATTCATAACTGGCAAAAGGCACTCTAGCAATACAATCACATCAATCATTTTATATTCCCTCATTATTTTACTTAATTTCCCTAATGTTATTGTTTCCCCTAAGTGTCTCATAATGGTATACGCCGTATTGTTTGCTTCAAAAAAATCTATCGGTGTTACTAACCCATCTAACTTTTTGAATCTTTCTAAAACCTTTGCTTCTTTACAGAAACGCTCTCGTCGTATACAAAGTTTCTCAGTGCGCCCTTTATAAGCATCTATTCTTAAGTTTTCACCGAATCGATAAACCAATTCCACAGGATAAAATTCTTGTATAACCACGTCTCTTCCCAGAATTTTATCTTTCCCCTCATAGATAATTCGATCACCTATCTGGTCTAATACATCACAAATTTCATATCGTTCTTTTAACAAAGTCCCTGCTGGAAGCCAAGCGGGATCATAAAAACTTCTTCCCATTGTACACTCTCCTTATTTATCCACTTCATTCACTATTTCATCTGAAGTTACAATCTACTTGCATTATATCGGCTTCATTTTTTAATTCAATACATCATGTCCAACTGGTCGTTTTTACGACACTTTTGGTAATACATCTTGATTTTTCGCCCTAAAATTAAGAAAAGCGGATTGCAACTTATTGTTCGTTACAATCCGCTTTTCCTTTTAATTAAAATCCCAGACTTTCATTCGCCGCTCCATATAATGCTTCGCAAAATTCTTCCATGCTCTGGTATCTATCTTTTATATCGACACTCATACCTTTTAAAATGACATTTTCCAATTCAGGAAAAACCGATGTATTATATTCTGAAAGGTTTTTCAGCTTTTTCCCGGAGATACGTTCTATTACTTCTACTGGATTATCTCCGCTGAGGTAATAATATATTGTCGCACACAAGGCATAAATATCTGTCCAGGGACCCAATTCACCTTTTGTGGAATATACTTCCAGAGGTGCATAATGTTGATCAAATATTACTGAAAGCGATGTGTCTTTTATTGAAAATTTTCTTAGCGTTCCCGTATCTAGCAGTAATTTCATCGTACTATCATTCAGTATGATAATCCTATCTGGTTTTATACCACAATGAATAATTCCTGCTCTATGCAATGCAGCGATTCCATTCATAACTGGCAAAAGACACTGTAGAAACTTCAACACTTCAAACTGTTCAGTGCTTCCCACTGTTTTTTGAAACTCCTTTAGTGTTATTATTTCTCCCAATTGCTTCATAATGATATACACTGTATTATTTGCTTCAAAAAAATCTATCGGTGTTACTAGTCCATCCACCTGACTGAATTTTTCTAATAATTCGGCTTCTTTAAGAAAACTTTCTCGTCGTATATAGAACTTTTCTTCGTACTTTCTATCCAAAATATCTACTCTTAATCTTTCATATCGATGAACTAAGGCGGCAGGATAAAATTCTTGTATAATCACTTCTATCCTCAAAATTCTATCTTTCCCCTCGTAAATAATTCGGTCACCCGTCTGGTTTAATTCATTACAAATTTCATATCTCTCTTTTAACAAAGTTCTCTCAGGGAGGTAATCTGATGAATAAAAAGTTTTTTCCACTGTATGCTCCTTATTTACCTATCCTTTTACTGATATATTTTCTCCACTTCATTATCTATATTTAAATAATAGTCCCTTCGTCTCTACTTATAGCCAACTTTTATATTAGGATTTTTAGTACAAATATACATGATTAATTGGCGGACTGTTTGCTCTCCTGCTCCGTTACGAGGCAACTGACAAATATCCTTTGTTCCATCATTAGTATAAGCTCTTAAGGATCTGTAATCCTCAAAATGATTTGTTTTATGTATATATTGATAAATCTGTTTAATATCTTTATAAGATATAATACAGTTTGTCCCTTTTCCTATAATATATTTGTTTCCCACTCTTACTGCATCTCCAAAAAGTTTCTCTCCTTCCTGAAAGTCCATAATAACGTTACTTAATTCTCCCTCTTCCTCTAATCTTCGAATAATTCTTTTTGGTGCCGATACGACAAGACAATAATGTACAATACCAAAAACTGGAAACAATACTATCACACAAAATATTATCTTACCCAGCATATTATCTTCGCTTCTAATCATATCTAGTATACCTGATATATTCGTGATAAATATAACAAGTAATATTATTAATATTATTAGTCCTCCAATTTCTCTTATAAACTCCCCAATCGAACTGAAAAATATATATTTCTTTAATTCTTTTACTACACTTTCATTCATAGGTACTTTCCCCCTTGCTATTTATCCACCTGATTCACTGTTCCATCTGAAGCTATCTTTCCCGCATAGGAATAATCATCTGTTGCTAAAAGATTTAAATGCAGAACTGGACGAATTCCTAACTCCATATCACTCTCGCCCCCACCGACATAAGCCTCGCCGAACATATCGACAGCCGCTGCTGAAATATTTTTTTCTCCCGGTGTTCGAAGCCACCAATATTGATAATCATCTAAATCAGCATAATTACTATATTTAATTGTCATACCATAGCTGTCTGTAAATCCATATTCTTTTTCTTCATCTGTTTCTGACAAAGATAACAGATATATCTTATCTAATGTATCGTTTCCTCCATCTGTTTTATAATAATAATTATCTTCATTTATAACTTTTGTTGTACGAATTGCCTCCTGCTCTGAGCTTGAAAATGCTCTATTCATAAATTTTTTATTGAGCCATTTTCTCAGTGTACTTTTCTCCCAGGTCACCTTCTTAAGCCGCTTATTATATTTTTGCTTATCCAGGACAATATCAGATAGTAAAAGAGCTTCTCCATTCTCACATTTTATAACCCGCCATTTGATTGGTTCATATTTAAAATAAGATTTTTTAGCCCTATGATATTTTTCCTTTCCAATTATAATATCATTATTTTTATCCCATCCATTGGCTGTTTCTAGTGTACTATATAAGTCGTTTTCTTTACTGCTTGATACAATTTTTGTTTGTGGATAACTTCCAAACCAAATGCAGTCCCATGTTACTTTTTTCCCTCCTTCTACAGAGGTATCCTTTACTATTTTAGGATTCTCAACCAAATCTTTTTTTGCTGTAGAAATCTCTTGCTCGTTTCCTGTCGAATAATATTTTATACCACCAGCCAATAGAAGGCACACTATAATTACCAAAACTTTCTTTACAGGACTTTTTCGTTTTTCCTTTTTTGGTATTGATGTTTTCTTTACTGCTCCTTCTATTTTGTCGTCTTTTAATACTGATTCATTATCTTTATCTGGCGAATCTAAGTCCTCATCAATATTTTTTTCATTATCTAAATCTAACTTTTTGTTTTCTTCTGGTATAAACAGAGCATCATATACGTCCTCACCAAACTCTCCTATATCCTGATATCTTTCTTCTGGAAAAATATTCATTCCTTTCCAAAGTATTTTTTTAATGTCTGGTGACAATTTACCATCTAGTTGATCTGGTTCTTTGAATTTGTCATCCATCACCCTTGCTATGGCATCTGGCGGAGTTATTCCTGTAAGGCATTTATAAATAGTAGCGCAAAGTGCATAAATATCTGTCCACGGCCCCTGTACTCCATGTGTTTGATACTGCTCTGGCGGAGCATATCCAGGTTTTAGAATAACTTATTTCCAGATTCTGTATAATCTCTGGCCGCTCCAAAGTCCATTAGCTTTAATTTGCCATTGTGCTGTACCATAATATTATCTGGACTGATATCTCTGTGAATCAGCCCCTGACTATGGATTTCGATAAGGGCTTCAAGCAATGGGAGCATCATTTCAATTAAATTTCTAAATTGTAGCACTCCATATTTTCCCAAATATTGTTTTAAAGTAATTCCCTCTAAATACTCCATAACAATATATGCAGTGTTATTTGCTTCAAAAAAATCAAGTATTTTAACAATTCCTTCGTTTTTATTGAATCTCGCCATTACCTGCGCTTCATCCAGAAAACGCTTTTTGCCCTTATCATAATTATTTTTTTCTTCAATAGAAGTTACCGTTACTACATCTTCATACTGGGCTTTTCTCATTGCAATTTTCTGTGGATAATATTCTTTGATGGCTACTTTATTCCCGTACAGTTTATCTATCCCAAGATAAGTAATTCCAAATCCTCCCTGCCCCAGTACTTCTTGAATGACATAACGTCCTATCAATCCGGTATTTCTTTGTAAGCTATATGAATTTTTTTCCATTTTCCCTCGTTTGCTTCTTACTTCATCCCCATAAAAAACATATTTTCCTTTGATCCAAGATAAAATACTCCCTGATCTGGCAGTTCATAATATTTGTTTGGTTCCAGACGTGTTCCCTCGTTAAGCCATGTACCATATGTTGAACCAAGGTCTTTTATCAGAACTTTTCCGTTATACCATTTGACTTTGCAGTGAATACTACTGATTCCTTTTGTCTCATTTTTGAAAAGGACGTTGCATTTTTCTGTTCTTCGTCCAAAAATAAGTGGTGTTCCTGCCGTGAGCATATATGTTTTTCCGTTCAATAATCCAGATACTCCCTGAATAACTGCCTCTACCCTGTATTCAGATTCCTCATGAATTGGCTGCTGTTCTGGATGCTGTTCTTTTTGTGCTGATTGATGTACTGGCTGTTCTTGTTTCTGCTCTGGATGCTGTTCTTTTGGTTCTGAACGATGGACTGGCTGTTCCTGTTCCTGCTCTTTTTTCTTTTGTCTTTTTGCTGCCGCTTCTTTATATTCTGCGCTGTTAGCTGCATTATGATACATTTCATCAACGCTGACCATCTGACGAATTGACTTTTTCATAATGTAGAAAAGTAAGAGCCAGGCAAGTATGATCAATACGATATATTTTACCCACTGTGTTACTGTTCCTGCTTCAAACTTTACTAAAGATGCCACAAGGGAATCTGGCAGCTTGCCTGCGAGATAGGAAGCACTGAAGTTCCATGCGGTATGTAAGAGAAATGCGGCACTGAATGTCAGCCAGAATAAACTATTGGCAAAACATTTCGGTGACATTTTTCCTTTTCCCTTAATCAGAGCCAGAGCGCCGCCATAGAGAGCTGCCCATACAACGTGGCCTCCGATAGCAAGGACTCCTCTTCGCACTAAAATGTCTGCCATGGAGCGAATAATGATATTTGTGCCCATCGCATTTTGGATTCCAATATCAAAAATCTGTAATGCGTAACCAGCGGATTCCATAGCGGAGAAGCCCACGCCAACTGCGCCGCCAATTAAAATTCCCTGCAGTCCGTAATTATATTTTTTCCGGCAGAGGAATATTGTCACGATCAGGCATTTTGCCAGTTCTTCTGGAAGTGGACCCGCAAGGAAAGCGATTTCTGAGATTCCCGGAAAGACGGTTCTCATAATGCCGGTTACTGTAAGTGACAGACAACCTCCTAAAAGTGTTAATAATAATGCTTCATAGATAGAAATGTTCCCCGGAATATTCATTTCCCAGTAAAATAACATTACGGATAATGGCACTACAAAAGCAGGAAGCAGACATAACATGAGAAGCATTCCATAGCCCGGAAAGATAACGCAGCTTATTCCAATTAATACGGATAATACCAGACCTGCGATTAATACACGGGCAAACAGCCATGGTTTTTGCCAGTCGGAAAGCATTCGGTTTGGCGCTGGAATATGTGACCCCATTCCTTTCGTAAGGAGTGCTGTTCTCTGATCTTTTCGATGTTTCTTCCAGACATCAGAAAAAATATCTCCCCAGCTGATACTCCGTTTATTTTCCGAAGCCTTCTGAAAAAAAGTCGTATTCATTTCTTTTCACCTCTTTCCTTCTGATTTAAACAATACGAAATGTGTTTTCCGGATCTACTAAATAGAAAGATTGTCCATAATTTAGATAATACGGCTTATTGGGTTCTAATTTCGTACCATCCGAAAGAAATGTTCCATAGGTAGAACCTAAATCCATCAGAAGAACTTTTCCATTCTTTATTTCCACGCTGCAATGTAAACGGCTGATTCCCTTGACTTCTTTTGGATATACCGCTGAACATTGTGCGGAATCTCTTCCAAAAATAATCTTACCCTCTAATGGGAACTTTATGTCATTAAAATGACCTCCGATTCCTCGAAGCTGTAAGCCGCTTTCTCCTCCAAGGACAAGAACATTGGCAAATTCTTTTTTGCCTGCCGCGATTCTCTTCTTTTCGGAAGAAGAATATAATATCGCTGATAAAAGAAATACGACTGCAAATACTGGTATCATGTACAGGAAAATCTTACTGTCATCCATCGGAGTCCCGCCGATCTCTCCATCGCTATTTTCCTGTAAAATATCTACGACTTCATCCATCGTCAGAAACCAGTAATATCCATCATCCATTTTTACCTGGATTCCTGCTACCCGGCCATCATCAAGGACAATCGGTCCACCGACCAGGTTTCCACTAGGTTCCTCTTCCAGTTTTACAAATCTTCGATCATTTACCATGCTGTATTCGGAACCAATCATAGTCGTTTCACTGCTTACTTTATCTGCCATGGAATCTGACTCTATACTTAAATCAATTCCCTCTGCTGAGGCAAGCTGATATGGGCTTAAATTATCATATCCTGCTATCTCGGAACTTTCACAGCCTCCCTTACTTAAATTTGTCTGAAAGACGGAAACTCCTGCCTCTGCTTTATTTCCCTTAAAATTAATTTCCTGTTGTTCTACTGCCGGACCCTCTACATAATATTTGTCCATCTGCTCCCAATGGCTTGAGGCAGCTGCGACTACATATGGATTCCCCTTGCTACTTGAAATCAGCAATCCATTGCTCGCCATTTCTGCCTCGCCTTGTGCATTGACACCATAAATGATAACGAGATTATCCTCCTGAGCAGTGGAGGCTTTCGCCTCCACTTGTCCAAGATTCCATAGTAAGATCACGGCAAATACACAGGCAAGCCATACTTGTATCTTTCTTGCTCTTTTTTTCATATGTTTCCCCGTTCTTTTTACTGTCTATCTGCTAAATTATTTAGATGGCCATGTCTCTTTTTTCACACTCATAGAGCTAACTGTTTTTTTACAATTAATATCTATATAACCCTCATTATCATCATCATAATAATCATAGTATTCAGAATCTCCGCTCTTACTATAATCGAATTTATCACCAGCCCATTTCTTCACATCTTCAGATGTACTCTTTATTGTAATTCCACCAGGAAGTTTCACTTCTGGATTCTTGCTTTCATCTGCATAAAAATATAAATAACTAATCGCACAGTTTTCCGGTTTTGTCTGGTAATCCGCAAAGTTCGTTACAGATGCCTCTATTTCTTTTCCATCTTTTTGTAACTTAATGGCAGAAGATAAACTCCGTCCACTTGGTACAGAATCTTCCTGAGAAGCAATTTTCCATCCATTATCAGTAAAAACGGATACTGGTGCTGGCAATGTGTATACCTGATTTTCAATCTCGATATTATAGGAAAGTGGATCTGTTCCTAATTCTGTTGGTGCTACATAAGTAGATAAATATTCTGGTACTTCATCAGAAGTTTCTGTTTTTTTATCATCTTCTGTTGCAACAAAATTCTTTATCTCTATAGATGCATCATTGTATTCATCTGTTCCATTATCGCATACAATAGTTGTTATACTATCATCCTCTCCATATCGTAAATAGTTATATTCATCGTAGTTGCTGGTATCCGTTGGAGATCCAAAAGCCTCTCTTACTTTATCTTCCTTATCTCCAACTTTAATGCCTTTTGCAATGGAGAATTCTGGTGCATTTTTATTACTTCCATATACTGAAATTCCTCCGACATTACAGTCTTTTAATTCTTTTGCATTTCCGCTGGCATTAATAATAGATACATCTATTGTTTTCTTATCTTTTTGCAGAGTAATATCACCATAAGAATTTCCATTGATTTTTGTATCGTCATAATATTCACTGTTGTAAATTCTCCATCCTTTATCTGCAAGTACGCTGTATGCAAATGGAAGCTGATATACATCTCCCTCTAACATAAAGGTATAATCTTCTAATTTATCTGATAATTGTGTAGCTGTTGCTGCTGCCGCTTCTGTTGTCGCTTCAGCCGCCTCACTGCTATCTGTCTGTGCTTTAGAAGTGTCTGCTCCTACCGCCTGACTGCTCTTTTCTGCATAATCAGAATTTACTTTACATTTTTCTAAATTCCAGGCATTATCTTTTACTTCATAACTTAAATCAAACTCATCTACATACTGCATGGTGTCATTAGCATAAGTTACGATACAGTTTGCCTCGTATGTGTCATTCTTACCTTCTCCACTGTCTTCTACACGGAAATTTGAAATCTTGGCAGATTCGTCTACTACTTCTGTGATATATTCCTGTACATCCTTTTTTAAGTCTGCATCAGATGGAGCATCTGGTGTTTTTCCCCCACCACAGGCGGTAACAGATACCGTCATCATTGCTGCCAGTAATAATGCTGCTCTTTTCTTCATGTTTTTTCTCATAACTTTTCTCCTTGTATAATATATAAATTTTCGGGTTACCATGTTAAGCATTTAGTTTTGCTTTTCGCATTTTACAAAGACCCACTCGTCATCCTGAAGTTTATAAGTAATCTTTGCTTTACTTGTCGTTCCGCTTCCGCCCTGACGTTTTGATTCTATCTCGCAATCTGCTGTGTACACTTCATATTGTCTGTTAATATCATCGTCTATGATACTTAAGTTTAAAATAGTGCCTTCCCACTGCGAATTCTTTACAACATCGGATACCATCTCACGTTCTGTCGGAAGATTAGATGTACTGCTATTTTGCTTCTTTCCACCAGATAAACTCGTTCCCGCAAATATAAGAAGCACTACCAGGATAACGGCCGCTCCTGCGATCATCTTCTGCTTTTTTGTGAGATTCTGTAGTTTTTCCATTCCTGTACCAAGCGCATTTTGGCCTGATTTTGCTTTTTCCTTCTCTTCATTTACAGATTTTAAAGTCCCATCTGATTTTGAAACAGGCTTTTTCTTTTCTTCTCCTGCATCTTCAAAATCACTGTACAGTGCCTCACAAAATTCTTTAAGATTCTGATAACGATTCTTTTGGAGTGCCGCCATTCCTTTCATAATCGCATTTTCCATTCCCTTCGGAATATCTTTGCAGTATTTTGATGGCTTTTCTAAGCTATCTTCTATGACTCTTTGCATAGATTCTTCCGGGGTAATTCCTGTAATACATTTATAAATCGTAGCACTTAGTGCATAGATATCTGTCCACGGTCCCTGAATCCCTCTGCTTCTATATTGTTCTTCCGGGGCATATCCTGGCTTTAAAACAATAGAAAGACTTTTTTCTCCAAAGTCTGTATAATCCCTCGCTGCACCAAAGTCCATCAGCTTTACTTTTCCATTTTTCAAAAGCATAATGTTATCCGGACTGATATCGCGGTGAATCAATCCCTGCTTATGTACTTCATCAAGAGATTCTAATACCGGTGCCATTAATTCTAAAATATCTTCCGGTGAAAGAACTCCATTCTCTGCAATGTACTCTTTTAAAGTAATTCCATCCAGGTATTCCATAACAATATAGGCTGTATTATTGGCCTCAAAGAAATCTGTAACATTAACGATTCCTTCCTGATCATTAAATTTGGCAATCACTCTCGCTTCTTCTAAAAACTTTGTTTTGCCTTTATTAAAAACATCTTTTTGTTTTGCGTAAGTGACTGTTACGACATCGTCCACACTATTATTTCTAACAACAATTCCCTGTGGATAATATTCTTTCACTGCCACTTTCACACCAAGCAGTTCATCCCTGCCGGCATAAGTAATTCCAAAACCACCTTCGCCAAGAACATCCTCTATAATATAACGTCCATTTAGCTTTGTTCCTTTTTGGAGTGAATGATAGTCTCTTTCTTCCATCTTCCTTCTTTCCTCTTCTCTCCTCGTACTTTTCTTCTTTCTTATAAATTACTTTCTTATAATACTTCTTCTGTAAAATCACATCTCCCCTCTGCACTTATAACAATCCAGAAATGTATCCATTTCTGTGTATTTCATATATTCATCAAAATACATTCTTACAAAGTCCTGATTCTGAAACCAGACCATATTTTGCAGATCAAGTTCATATGAAACAAACTCTGTTTTATCAAACTTAAAAATCTGCCCATGCTCGGTCATATAGTACTTTGTATGTTCTTCTGTATGTACCGGGAGAGTAATTCCCTCCGCTTGTTGTTCCCGAATATACATTTCTACTTTTACTATTGTTTTAAACATTCTTGAATTACAAAAATGCATCCCCCAATATAATTTCTGTTCTTCCATTATATTATTTTTGTTCCCCCTTCTCTTGACTTTTATACAACAGATGTTCTCACTCTCCTTTCTTTTTATGACACACGTTTTTCTACTTGAATTATAAATCTTATTTCCTTTAATTCAATAGTTTGTGTCCAAGTGGTCGTTTTTACGACACTTTTGGTAATACATCTTGATTTTTCGCCCTGAAATTAATAAAAGAGCACTGCAACTTATTGTACTGTCGCAATGCTCTTTGCTTTTCATTTTATATTTTTCTGTTCTTTTTTAAAATCTGTCCATGCTCGATCATATGGTACTTTGTATGTTCTTCTGTATGCATCAAAAATCTCTACACAAACAATGACGACCATTTTAAAAAATCCTTTCTTGTTTTTTGTACATATCGCCTGCTAATCTGCACAATCTGCTCTTGGCCGGCTCCACCGTAAAGTATATACATATCTTTTTGTAACTCTTTCACATGACGAAAGTTTACAACATAACTGTTATGGCACTGGGAAAAATCCAGTTCTGACAATTGAGGAACGATATCTCTCATACGTTCCTTTACATGATATTCATTCCATACAGTTACAATCCTGGTCCCTCTTTTTTCGCGTTCTAAATAATAAATATCTGATGGCACAATGGAAATAACTTCATTCTTTAGTGTTGTTAAAACAATCCGAAAAGTATTTCCTTCAAAGTCCCGTAATATCCTGCTGATTATCTCTCCTACCTTATCCTGAAAATGTTTTTTTACAACAAACCATATATGTTCTGTATTGTATATCTCTGTCGCATAATGAAGATAGTTGCTCATATAAATAATCTGGCAGCTTGGCCAGGCTTTATTTAGCTTCTTTGCAACAAAAATCCCATTTTCTCTTCCTAATTCTATATCCAGAAAAACTGCGTCTAACGGTGTGCCCTTATATTCCAATAATTCCCCCGCTGTTGCAAAACATTTAATCTCTATAGTGAGCTCAATCATCAAAGAAAATCCTTCCAATGTTCTTTTACACGACTCTCTCCATTGTTTATCATCGTCACAGATTCCTATAACCATTTTCCCATCCTGCTTTCTATTTTTACAATTTTATTGCTCATTCGAGTTATAATGTATATTTCTTTAATAGGAGGACTACCTGCTTACTCTTATCCTACTTCTTCTCCCCCATATCATCCCTCATAAACAGCTCATGACTTCTTGGCTTATAGGTACCTCCGGCGAAAGAACAGTAGCGGTATACACAGTCTATGATATAATTCACGTCATCGTAGTCATATTCTGGTGCGGAATCTGGATAATATAATTCCATGATATAATCTTTTTGTCCGTCATTTGCTGCTACTATGTAAACACAAGTACCCTCATCATCATATGTTCCGGCCACGATTCCTCTTGCCATTCCATCAGCACCTACCTGATCTTTTGGTTCAACCTGATAAAGAACTTCACTTGGTTCACCGCTAATACTGTAAAATAGTTCTTTTGCATTTTGTACCGCATCCCCCGGATCATCCTCACTATAGAATTTCATTTCTATTGTGCGGTTTCCATTATCGTCTTCGTAATAGTAATCGTAATAATTTTCTTCCTCATTTATATCCGCATCATTGAAAACGTATTTCGGATAAGCAAAACTAAAACTTCCATCGGCGCTGTCTCTCTGATAGTAATCATCAACAGACAGACAATCACTGATGTTCATGCTCCAGTTATCGGTATATAGCTCATACGCTTCATCAGATTCACTGTCATCTGAAGATTCGCTGTCATCGTCATATGTATTTTCGCCATCATCCGTATCATCTGCATCATCGTAGTCAGTATCATCGTAATCTTCGGTATCCTCTGTACCGTCTCCTACATATCCACCGCCGCTACTGCCATCATTATTACTGTATCCACCATTTCCTGAGCTATTTCCTGAACCATAATAGCTGCCACTTGAAAGACTTCCTGAAAAATGACTTATGATCACGCCTGCAAGAAGTAAGGAAATGACTGCAATCGCTAAGGCAATAATTATTTCCTGGGCTGTATTTTCTCCCCTGTCTTCATACATAGAACTTTTATAATATGTGTTATTATTTCCTGTCATCGATTTCTCCCATATTTCTTATGTACTATATAAATCGTTTTGTCTCCTGCCTGTTCTAATAAGCAACACCCTGATTTAAAATGTGATTGATTCTGTCCGCATTCTCTGGATGACTGCTTGCAAGACTGGCAAATAAGCCTTTTGGATGGTCATCTCCAAAATGCTGAAGCAACAGGCACAATGAATCCCTATATCCTAATCTGCAGGAAAAGGCATCTGCCATGTATTCATTATTTCTACTTGTTTTCATGACTAAAAGAATACCAATCCATGTCCATAATTTAGTAAAACAACGAACAATACCAAGCATTACTACACTGGAAAATACTCCAAACATTGCCACGATAAAACTATTTTCATTTCTTGTAAATGCTGCCATCACACTGGCAACAATATTGAAAAATAATGCACCCAGTTCAATCAGTGTACAAATCCCTGCGATTGCCGTATTACCGAGTACTACTAAAAGGCATCTATCTGTATCTTTATGAGCAAGATGTCCAAATTCATGGCCTAATGTCGCTTTTATCACTTCATCTGGCATATTCAAAAGGCCTCTTGTTACACAGATCGTTCTTCTTCCTGTTGCAAATGCATTCTCTGACTCGTCATCGTTCATATATAATCTTACAGAATCTGAAATTAATGGCTCCTGCATTTTAGCTTTTTGATATACTTCATAAAATAATGGTTCTAAACGGCTCATAATTTCCGGATCTTTTATCTTTTTACATCCTGTCTGGAATCTTACGATAAATTCGCCAATTGGAGATAAAGCAATCACGATCGTTGCCAGATAAACAAAAAATCCAGATAACATTCCCCATTGTAATGGCAGAACAAACAATACGGACATTATGCCGCCTATGATTACCATATTTATTACCAGATAAATACATAATGGAATATTTTCTTTAGAAAATAACCGGCATAAAAAATCAACAAAATAAACATTTCGGATACCGCTCGAAGCAGCCGCTTTATTCGCAGGCATCGGCGCAGGCTGATTCATTCTAACTGGATTAGCCTGATTCGATGGCCATTGATCATTTGGGGGTATCTGTTCCCATTCTGGTGTTACATAGTTTTGATCCTGTGAAGGCCCGGCATATCTTTTGTTTATCTTTGCTCCACAGCATGCGCAATACATATCTTTATCAGATATCTGATTTCCACAATTTTCGCAAAACATCTTTCTTTCCTCCCGTCTTTTCATTCGTTAGTTTCATTATATTGTTTCTATTATCTATTTCAATATCACCTCCGAAAATGGATATTTTCTGACTACTTTTGGTTTTAAATCGAACTTTTTAGATATATTCTGACAAAAAATTCAGAAAAGAAAAAGTATTAATTGATTTCTTTTCTGAATTATATAACGCCTTATTCCATTATTTTTTTTGAACTACATACTACAGCATATCAAGGGAAGCCCAGACCATATCCCGGTCTAATGACTTATAATCGCGTTCTTTGTAAAAATCAAGTACGGGCTGCATTGCTCTTTTAACACAATTTAAATCCATATTTAACTTCGCATCTTTTACATAGTCGCTCATTTTTTCAAAAGCGGATTTCCACCGCTCTGCATCACAATTTGCGGGAATGATTTTTCAAGCTATATATTTCCATATCTTATATTTGCATTATAATATCAATATTTTTAAATTCAATACTCTTTCCATAAGTGGTTCATTTTAGAGCGGTTTTGGTTTGGTATCTATTTTCTTAGATATATATGTATAAAAAACAGTCTTGTCAATCTTAGATATTAACAGGACCGTTTCACAAAATTACATTTTTATATTTGTAACCCTACGACTACAGAAATTTTTTCATCTTCTCTTTCTAAATATATTCCACCCTCATATTGCGTAATGTAACGTTTAAAATCTTTTTTATTAAACTTTATTGATTTATGTTCTGTTTTTAATTCTAATAAAATTACAAGCTGATTTTTTATTACAGTGCCGTGAAGTTTCACCGCATCTGCCTGCTTTCCATATTCCATCAATTGAAGAAGAATTTCCATCACATCTTCTTCAGAAATTCTACCCCTATGATAATTTTGAAAAAGAATATCTGTTTCTATACCTTTTTGATTACATATCTGTACAAAATCTGAAAGTATTCCATCGACAAGATAATCTTTACAGAAAAAATATTGATTTAAATGATTATATCTTTCCTTTAATTCTTCAATATAATATTTATATTTCTGCTTTTTTTCTTTTTTACTTGATACAGAAAGATTAGATAACTCATCTAACTTTACATCCATTTCATTTTGAATCTCTTCCAATTCTCCTGCCTGATTTTGAATTTGGCTATAATATTCTTCCATTCTTTTTCTATTTACTTCCAATTGCCCTTTTCTTTTAAAAATTTTTATTGTATAGATAGAAAATGCAATAATTAACGCACCTCCACCTCCAATAATAAAACTGTCTGCTACCATCTGCATCGGTCTTTCCCGAAGACTCGCCGATGTATTATACAAAAAATTACTGAACCATCCAATACCAAAAAATCCCAAAACTCCAGTCAGGCAGACTACTTCATGTTTTAACTGATAAGAACGATATCTTTTCATTAACGGTCTTAAAATAAAATATAAAATAGTAAACACAATGAATACTCCCATGTATTCTAATATCGGTAAAATATTCAATGAGATTGCCTGATAGACTATTCCATCATTAACACATTCTGCTGCCAAAATACCCGTCAAAGTCTTGGCCAATGATTCCTGCCATAAAACTGCCGTTGCAATCCCTACCCCCAGTGCAGTGACTGTTGCAAACGTAGACATTGTAATCTTATACCATGTTTCATTCCCATACATAGCATTTCCGATTGCTAAGAATCCAATATTATATATAATAAAACGAACAGAACAAATTACCAGGAAAAACCAATCATACTTTCTTTTTCCAAAAAGTGTTCCTACCACAATACTATTCAGCAGTATTCCCACCATTCCCATCCATAACTGTGGTATATTCTCAATCAAAACTTCTCCTATATTCATTTTATATCCTCCGCAATTCCACAGCTATCCTGCTATATTCCAGATTATTCTCCTGCCACATTATCAGCCGCCTTTTTTCACTGAAATGGTAGAAAAACAATTACTTTTAATCGGTTATTCTGCTCTTTTATATATTGAATCGTTCCCTGCGCTTCGTCCACAATTTCTTTTATTATTTTAACGCCCCAGCCATGCAATTCTTTCTCTGTTTTCTTTGTTTCAAAATCAATTTTATCAATATCAGAGCATCTATTCTCTATCTGCATTTTTACACCAAAATCTTCTTGAAGTATCGTCCATTTTATCTCTCGCTCTTTTAAATCAGTAATTCTGCAATTTTCCTCAATGGCATTATCCAAAAGATTTTGAACCAATCCAGACACCTTTATTGCAGATAAATTGATTTTTTCTACCGCATCTTTTTCTAATTTAAAATCTATTTTTATTGAAATATTCTTTTGCTGGCATTCTGCTTCTTTTATTTTGGCAACTGCGTTAAGAAGCTCATTATCACAGAATCTTTTTTCCATAATATCTCTATCTATTGCCTCTTCCATCATATGGATATGTTTAGGAATGTCATGCCTGTATTTTCTTATTATATCAATTTGTTTTTGAAGTTCACCATCTGTTGATATTATAGATAATAAACCTTCTTTCCTTTTTTCGTTATTTTCTTCTTCCCTAAGCACTTCCTTTACCCACATATGAATAAAAAGTAAAAGAACTGCCCCCAGAGCTACCTTATACACTTATTTTCCCCTTTATATTATCTATACATACATCATTGACCACTGCAGGAAATCTGCTTTTGTTTCTTCTAAATGGCTCTTGCTTATATATACAATTTGCCCATTATAAAGCGTATATAAATTTCTTTTTGCCTCTCGAACATGTCTGAAATTGACTATGTAACTATTATGACATCTTGAAAAATCAATACCTGATAATACTTCTGCTATTTCATCAAACTTTCTCTTAATCGTATAGACTCCCCACACAGTTACGCATTTCGTATACTTTCCATCTCTTTCTATATATAAAATATCTGGAAATGCAATAGAAACTTTTTTTCTTTCTTTAGTTTCAGCAACAATTTTCCTTTCTTGATCTTTCATATCAGAAACAATCTTTCCAATAATATCTCCTATCTTATCTGTAAATTTACTTTTAATGACAAACCATATATGCTCCGTATTATAGATTTCTGTTGCATAATGGAGATAATTAGTCATATAAATAATTTTACAATTAGGACGAACCTTATTTAACTTTTTCGCAACAAAAATCCCATTGGCTCTTCCTAATTCTATATCTAAAAAAACAGCATCTAATGGGGTTTCTTTATATTCTAAGAGTTCTTCTGCCGTTGAAAAACACATGACCTCCATGCCCATATCAATCATCGTAGAGAATCCTATTAAGGTTCTTTTACATGATTCTCTCCACTTTTTATCATCATCACAAATTCCTATAACCATTTTTCTCCCTGCCTTATATTCTATCATTTTGTCACTCATTTGAGTTATAATGTATATTTCCTTTTAAATCTACTCTTAATAGGCCTTATGTTTTAAAATAATAGGATAAGTAATTATAAACTTTATATTTTCATATACTACTCACGTTTATTAATCTGAAAGGAGTCCATTGTGTTAAATCAAAATCCAGATGAATTTGTTTTAAAACAAATTAAAAATCTTTGTAATGAGAGAAACTGGTCTCTTTACAGACTTTCTATGGAATCCTCTATTCCATATTCAACACTGAACAATCTGTTTCGACGTGGAAATGTCCCGTCTATCAGTACTTTATGTAAGATTTGTGATGCTTTTCGTATCTCTTTATCTGAATTTTTCTCTGGAAACAATGCTGCACTGTCCTCCCTCAATCCAGAACAGCAAAATCTGATTGGCTGCTGGAATCTTCTTAGTAAAGAAGATAAAAACCTTGTAAAAGCCTATATTGCCGGACTTTTAAAGAAGCTGCCAGAATAGCAGTATATGCGCCTCTATTCTTATATTCATTAATATAAATGTAATTATAACCCTTATGTAACATATTTTCAATAGATGCTTAGTTGGTATTTTTATAAATATCTTTTATGATCCACGAAGCTGCTGTATTTCCTTTTTGAACTGCCTCGTTAATCATCTTTTTCCCCTTGGGTTTATCCATTTCCAAGCCAACACCATAAAAATAGAGGAGTCCTAAAATTGTGAGTGCATCTGTATCTTTCTGGTATATTTTTGTTTCCAGATATTCTTTTACTTCGTCTGTTTTTCCATCATCAATACGTCGTAATACTTCATATTGCAGCCGGTAATATGATTCCACATTTCTCTCCCCTGTCTTTATTTCTATTTCTTTTAGTATATACCTCCATTTCATAAAATTTGTTTTAAAAAATCACTGCTTACTTATAATCGTAATTGTCTATCTGCATAAATATTCCGTTCTCCTCATTCCTGTCACATCCAATGTTGCAGTCTGAAACTCCTATCCATCTATAATAATGACCATTTTTATTTTTTATATCCTCTTCATTCTTTTTTACTATCCGTTTTACTTTTCTCTTTGTAACTTTTATCGGACAGTTCCAATCGTCTGATAAAAACAGAAATGACCTTGATGCTGCTTCAATCATTCTTTTTTTATTCTGGTTTTCATCCTTTCGATAGACTACTACTTTTGAAATCTTATGGGTTGCAATATCATATACAAGCTGTATATAAGTATTTTGTCCTATCGCATACGTTTCTTTATATGTAAAATAAGTCGATAGTGTTCCTCCACACGGCTCCATATAAACATCTCCACGGTATTTTTTATCTTTTAATTTTAGTTGAAACCCTTCCTTTCGTATATAGGATAGATACTCTTCTTTATATTTTTCAAAAACATAAATATCGCACTGCTTATTTATGTTTAAAACGCTGGATTGGGGAAGTTCATAGATTTTTTCTTCTTCCTGTTTTCCTTTATATTTCCCATATTTTACAAGTAAATTCAGCAATTTTTTATGTTCTTTAGAATCTCTTGCATATTCACCTAATGTCAACTGTTTTTTTGCTTCAGCTAATGCCTCTTTTTTATCATGATTCTGCTTCCCTAATATTGCTCCAGTTAAAAGCAGGATACATACAGTGCATATAAGAATCCCGTATTTTTTGTTTTTCTTTTGTCTTTCTTGTTTTTCTGGAAAAAAACTATTTTTTAGCTCTGCAATATCCTTATATCGTTTTTTATAATCTAAAGCCAGTCCTTTCATCAAAATTTTTTCTTGTAATGGCGTTATGTCACAACCATAAGATGAAGGTAAATACAGCTTATCTGCTTTCAACCTTTCCATTGCCGGCTGTGGGATAACCCCTGTAATCATCTCATAAAGTGTTGCACAGATAGAATATATATCTGTCCATGGACCCTGTTTTCCTTTTCTGCTATACTGCTCTGGCGGCGCATATCCTTTTTTTACGAGGACTGTCATTGTTTTTTCTTCTGCATATTCCCTTGCTGAACCAAAATCAAGTAACTTAATCGAACCATCTTCTTTTATAATAAAGTTATCTGGGGAAATATCTCTGTGAATCAATTTATTCTGATGCACTTTTTCTAATGCCTCCATTACGGGGAGAAGAAAATTCCATGCCTCCGTAAAGCTCATTGGCTGATTACGGCTTTCTAAATATTGTCTAAGAGAAATTCCCTGCACAAACTCCATAACAATGTAAGCATTTTCCCTTTCTTCAAAATAATCAAGTACTTTGACTACTTCTTTAATATCAAAAAGGGATGACAAGATTCTCGCCTCATTCAAAAATGCTTTTCTTTGCTTTTTGTAGTAATCTCTTTTATTTATTACTTCGTTATCCAAACTTCCATGTTCCCAACGATACTTTTTTAGTACTACTTCCTGGCAAAGTTCCTCATCATAGGCAAGATAGGTTACTCCAAATCCTCCCTGCCCCAAAACTTTTTCAATTTTATACCGTTGTTTTATCCTTATTTCTTCTTTTTCCACAACTCTTCCTCTTAATAAATATTTGATATAAACTGATCTCCCTGTATAGAAACTTCATAGTCTTTATATTCTGTTTCTTCTTCATCTGTCGCGTCTAACATAATTTTATATTGTCTTCCAAGCTTATAAGATACATAGTCTGATTTACCCGATTTGTAATGATCTAAAATATAGTTATAATCCTCTGTTGTAAGATAATTTTGGGGGCAAAGAATCGAATTCATCTTCTTCATAAACAGTTTTACTCTCTCATAACTTCCCTGAAATGCCACTTTGTATACCCCCTTATCTATTGGATCATATATAATTTTAATTTGTTCATGATCCATACAGGTAACTAATTTTTGTTTCTGAAAACCTACTGTCAAAGATTTCAATTTTCCCTGCTGTCTCTGATAAACCTGCCCTTCTGATGCATATGCTGTAGATTCCAAATCTCTTTTCTTTATATTCATACAAAGTAGTATTGCCTTTTCTATTTCTGTTTCAGAAAGAGCAAATTTAAAATATTCATTACTTACAAGATTTAACTTTTTTACTTCCTGTTCTGATATGCTGTAGCATGCCAGCACTCCCCAGTTTTCTTTTTTATAAGAATACTTTTTTATTTTTTTCATTAAAGAGTCATATCCTGACATTTGCGTTGTATATTCTTTATCTCTTGGATGGAGTATATAGTAATCATTTTTTTGTTTTGCTTTATATGTAAAATATTGTTGTGGATAACTTCTTATGTAATATTCTCTACCGCTAATTCCGCATAAAAATAAAAGCAACACGATTCCTACTGCATATATTCCCTTTCTTATTTTTCTCCTTGATAGCCATTTCTTTTCCTGAGAAATATTTCTTTCATTAATATCTGTTGTAATCTGAAGCCAGAGCGTTCCCCAAACGAACCGGGTGTCCTTCATATACTGTTTTGTTATTTCTTCTTTACTTTCCATATTACTCTTTATATCACAAGAAAGATTGAGCACTGAAAAATATCGCTTTTGTATTTCTAGAGAAAGCCCTTTTTTTAGAATATTGTTCGTTTGCTCTGACACTTCAGATGCCATCGTCATGTTTTTTAATCGGTCTTTTTGTAACCGTTCTACTGCTGGTGGCACTTTTATTCCTGTAAGCATTTCATACCAGACAGCGCACAAAGAATATACATCGCTCCACGGACCAACGAATTCTTTCTCTAAATATTGCTCTGGTGCAGTATATCCTCCCTTACAATATTGTTCTTCTTTTTCTTTTTTCTTATTTTTCGCGGCTCCAAAGTCAATTAATTTGAGTTGTCCTTCCTTATTAAAAATCAAATTATCCGGACTGATATCACAATGTACAATGCCAATGCTGTGAATATACGCAAGTGCATTTATAACTGGTTCTAGTAATATCTCAGCCTGCTTCTCACTAATTTTTCCTTTATGTTCCTTCTCATACTCTTGAAGTGTCGGTCCGGAAAGGTACTCCATAACTATATACGCCGTACCATTTTCTTCAAAATAATCTTTAACGGCTGCCAGTCCTTCTACATCAAACTTTCCAAAAAGCACCTGTGCTTCTTCAAGGAAGTTTTGCATTCCATTTAAATATTTTTCTTCCTGACCATTTTGTGGATAAACCATAGCTGTTGCTGATAATTCATATTCTCCCTGTCCTTTTCTTAAAGTATTTCCAAGTCTCCTCACAATCTTTACTGGAAAATATTCTTTTATCGCCACATTTTGCTGCAAGGTCTGATCATATGCAAGATAGGTAATTCCAAATCCGCCCTGTCCTAATACTTTTTTTATCTGGTATTTTTCATGAAGTAGCGTTTCCTCTAAAAGCCAGTTTTCCTTTTCCATATTTCTTCCTTTATCCCTTATGTATTCGCAAATTCTTTTCTAAATCAACTTTCCTTCTAATTCCTTTTGGCAGCTTTTTGCCTGTTGATACAACTTATATAAATAGAAATCTTCGCTCTTAAGTGCAGCCCTCTCTGCCGCCTCATATAAAACTTCTTCTTTCGCCTCTCCCGTTAGATATTTCCGAATAAATTCATCAAATTCCCGATCTGGCCTAAGTTGTGCAAACCCGCAATTATATAGAATTCTGTTAATCCTTGCGATAGTGAGCTTGTCTTTCAGATCTAGTTTTGTTTCAGCTTGAACAAACACCAGAAAGGCCAGCAACGTATCCCTGTTGATATCTCTTCTTCCCGTAATAAAATCTCTAAAATATGTTTCTCCGCTTCTTCCACTTTGATATCCTGCCCGTTCCATACCAATCGCATATTTTTCATCAAGCTGTTTCTCTGTATTTTCTTGTTTTTTACTTAATCTTTCTAATTGCAAAAATGCTTTCTCTTTTTCTTCATCTGATGGGTTCTTCTTACAATAGCCTAAAGAACAGGCAATCCTTATTTTTTCCTCTTCGCTCCAATCTTTCAGTGGCCCATAAAATTCAAATAACATTTCCACCCATCCCAGTGAAACAAAGCCAAAATAAAAATAATTAAATTCATTAAAAATGCCACGAAATGATAACGCTGCATTCCGTAAATATTCTTTTCTTTGCTCTAAAGATAGTGACACTTTCGCTTTTTTCGCTTCATTTTTTAAAGGAGTAAGTAATTTTAACATTGTAAGCTGATTTAATGCATTCTTTTCCGCTTGAATACAATATTCTAAAAAAAGGCTCTCCCCATAAATCTTTTCTTCGGTCTCTTCGGTTCTGCATTTATCATAATAATTCTCACAACGTTCCTCTATATAAAAATACAGGTATTTGCAAAAATAGTATCTCGCTTTCTCTCTCACTTCAGAGAATTGTTTCTGATTCTCATTCATGAAAGCTATAAAATTCTTCTTTTTATCCAAAAAGCCTATTGAAGTTTTGTCTGGCAGAGTATTCTCCTGCTCTTTCCATAGCTTTTCTTCTAACTCTTCTGTCACTGTTCCTGTCTGAAAGTTCTCCTTTGAATTATACATAATATATTCATATATTTGTTTTAACGTTATTTTTCCTGACCAGATTCCGCTATAAGATGGCACTCTTTTTTTCTCATATGTGGTAACCATATTTTGTTCAAGACTTTGAATACATTCTTTCGTATCTTTTTGTTCTTTTTTATATGTAGCAATTATATTTTTTTCGGGGCTTTGTATATAGTCTCTGGCATCTTTTCGTTCCTCTTCATATGCGGTATACAATTGTTTCCAGTTTTCATAATCAAACCCTAAGCAAAAAGCATATATCAATCCTGCTTCATATATATTTCTTGCATACAGCCGCTCACAAAGATTATCTTCTAATTCTTTATTCACGGCCTCTAAACTCCATTTATTCTCAAAGGCTTTTCTTAAAATTTCTATTCTCTTTGGAAGCTGCTTTTTTCTCATATATGTTATTCATTCCTATCTTTTATCTGAAATTATAAAGTTTTATATTATATTTGAAAAATGTATTCTATGTATTCTTCAAAATGCATGTTACAATTCATGGAATATTTCATCTAAATGAGAGTAACATAGCATTCTAACTGCTATCAAAAGAAAACAAAATATACTACAAATTACTTTTTGATTTTTCAAACGTACTTTAGCTATTATAAACCCTAGTTATTATAAATTATAATAGATTCTAATTTATAGGTCAAAATATATCGAAAGATGATACAAAAAAAGACGATACCCCCACACTTTCGTGGAAACGTATCGTCTTTCTCTGCTAAAACATACTTTACAGATTTACAATAGATTAAGCCTCAAATGGTTCTCCTGTTAACTGCTCATATGCTTCTTTATATTTTGCAACTGTCTTATCGATTACTTCTTCTGGAAGATCATAATCGCTGTCTGGGTTCTGTTTTAACCAATCTCTTACAAACTGTTTATCGTAGGAAGGCTGTCCCTTACCTGCTTCATATCCTTCTCTTGGCCAGAAACGGGAGCTGTCTGGTGTGAGCATCTCATCACCGATCACAACTCTGCCCTGCTCGTCAAGACCGAATTCAAACTTGGTATCTGCGATGATGATTCCCTTTTCCCATGCGTATTCTGCACATTTCTTGTAGAGAGAAATAGTATACTCTTTTAAGATATTAGCATAATAATTACCTTTTCCTGGATAAAGCTTTTCAAGGATTTCTACTGTCTTATCATAGGATACGTTCTCGTCATGGTCTCCTAAATCAGCTTTTGTGGAAGGAGTGTAAATTGGTTCAGGTAATTTTTCAGATTCCTGTAATCCTTCTGGAAGCTTGATACCGCAAACGGTTCCGTTCTCCTGGTAGCTTGCCCAGCCACTTCCTGTGATGTAACCACGAACGATACATTCGACTGGGAACATCTCAAGCTTCTTGCACATCATGCTGCGTCCGGCATACTTTTCGTTCTGGAAAAATTCCGGCATATCTTTCACATCTGTTGAAATCATATGGTTTGGTACGGTATTCTCTGTAAGATTGAACCAGAACTTGGACATCTGTGTTAAAATAGCACCTTTGTCTTTCACTTCATTTTTCAAAATTACATCAAATGCTGAAATTCTGTCTGTTGCAGCGATAATTAAGCTGTCCCCGTTATCGTATACTTCGCGGACTTTTCCTTCTTTGATTGGTTTAAATTCTTTCATCTTGTCCATCCTTTTTTCCAATGTGATAAGTTTCAGTTTTACCTTAATCCATAGCCTTATTCTTTGTAAAAATCTTTGTAAAGACTGGCTCGGTTGAAATTATTCTACTACAAAATTTTAGTTTCGACAATTCCTTTTCACTGATTTTTTTCTTTCATATAAGAAGCGTAAGACTTACAAACGTCAGCAAGACAGCATTTTTCACAATAAGGGGTTGTTCTGGCGGTACAAACTTCTCTGCCGTGATACACTAAACGGTGGCAAAAATCGCTTCCTTCTTCTGGCGGTATAATTTTCCACAAAGCCATCTCCACCTTTTTCGGATTTTTCTCATTATCGACAAGACCGATTCGATTACAGAGACGGATGCAATGTGTGTCTGTTACAATCGCAGGTTTGCCAAAGACATCCCCCATAATGAGGTTTGCACTTTTTCTTCCTACTCCCGGAAGTTTTAAGAGATCCTCGAAGTTATCCGGTACCTTTGAGCCGAATTCATCCCGCAGCATACGCATACATTTACTGATATCTCTTGCTTTGCTTTTTCCAAGTCCACATGGGCGTACAATCGCTTCAATATCTTCTGGCTCTGCTTCTGCAAGTTCGTTCACACCTGGGTATTTTGCAAACAGATCTTTGACAATAATGTTTACTCGCTCATCTGTACATTGTGCTGCAAGGCGCACGCTGACAAGAAGCTTCCACGCTTCATTGTAATCTAATGTACAGTCTGCTCCTGGATATTCTTTTTTTAAACGCTCTATTACAATCGCTGCTCGTTCTTTTTTTCGCATAGTATTCCTCCATTTTATCAATCGCAAATTATATCTCTCTTCTGAGTGTAAATTTATATCAGATGTGAGATGACTCCCGCCTCTGTAGGTTGCAAGCTACAAATCAATATCAGTGGGGGAGTCAATCCTCCATCTGATATAGCCTCCGGCAGGATTGCAGAGATGCGCAGAAGAAGTATGTCATGCATTGCATGACACGCATCTCGCAGCAAGAATGTCGGGGCATTCTTGAATTTTTAAAAGTAATTGTAACTATTAAGATTATATCTTGTCCTGTCTATTCTTGCAAGCTTTTTCAATATTAATAATCATTATTATTTTATAAATTTAATGTACTCTAGAGCGTGTTTGAAAAATGCTCTAGGAATCTTTCTTACAATGGAGATAAAAAAAGAGAACTCCATCATACGATATATCAAAGTAAGAAAAGGTATATCAAACATACCTTCTCCCAAATAATATTACGTCGTTGATAGATTTCTCTTTTTTATTTTTAATAACTGTAAGTGAGCAAATACAGAAAAATACACAAAAATAGGTACTTCTTGTTTGTAGTCTAAGCACATTCCGACTTTTCATATAGTTTTTATTTATCTGAAGCTGACGCTTCTTGTTTGTAGTCTAAACACATTCAGACCAGTCAAGTAAAGTATGTCTTTATAATGCGGACATAGTTGTGCAATATTTTAAATTCCCTCATTTATAGTTAATAATTAATAGTATTTAATTAGGATTCCAGAATCCGCATAAATTCTTCACCAGTAATCGTTTCTTTCTCATAGAGGAAGTTCGCCAGTTCATGAAGCTTATCTTTGTTTTCATTCAAGATATCTAATGCTTTCTTATGCTGGGCTTTTACAACTTCTACAACCTTCTCATCAATCTTCTTCTGTGTGTCTGCAGAACATGCAAGGGAAGCATCTCCACCGAGATACTGATTATTGACAGTTTCCATTGCAACCATGTCGAATTCGTCTGTCATACCGTAACGGGTAATCATCGCTCTTGCAAGCTTTGTTGCCTGTTCAATATCGTTAGAAGCTCCTGTACTTATTGTTCCTGTCACAATTTCTTCTGCTGCACGTCCACCTGTGAGTGTTGCAATCTTATTCTGGATTTCTTCCTTCGTCATAAGATATTTATCCTGCTGTTCTACCTGCATCGTGTATCCTAACGCACCAGAAGTTCGTGGAATAATCGTAATCTTCTGTACTGGTGCAGAATTTGTCTGCTTAGCAGCAACTAAAGCATGACCAATCTCATGGTAAGCAACTGTCATCTTCTCTTTTGGTGAAAGGACAGCATTCTTCTTCTGATATCCTGCGATTACTACTTCTACACTTTCTTCAAGATCCGCCTGTGTTACTATTCTTCTGCCATTCCTTACTGCTCTTAAGGCACCCTCATTAATAATGTTAGCAAGTTCTGCGCCAGAAGCGCCTGCGGCCATACGGGCAATGGCATGCAAATCTACATTATCAGCAAGACGAGTCTTTTTACTGTGTACTCTTAAAATGGCTTCTCTTCCTACTAAATCTGGAAGTTCTACTGGTACACGGCGGTCAAATCGTCCCGGTCTGGTTAATGCCGGATCAAGAGATTCTGGACGGTTTGTTGCCGCTAAAATGATAACGCCATTATTACCTTCAAAGCCATCCATCTCTGTAAGAAGCTGGTTGAGAGTCTGCTCTCGCTCGTCATTACCGCCGATATGTCCATCTCTCTTCTTACCAATAGCATCAATCTCGTCGATAAATACGATACATGGTGCTTTTTCCTTCGCCTGCTTAAATAAATCTCTTACTTTTGAAGCACCCATACCAACAAACATCTCTACAAATTCAGAACCAGAGATAGAAAAGAATGGTACATTCGCTTCACCAGCTACGGCTTTGGCAAGCATCGTCTTACCTGTTCCCGGAGGGCCTACTAAAAGAACTCCCTTCGGCATGGAAGCACCAATCTCTGAATACTTTGATGGCTGATGCAGATAATCTACGATTTCAGCTAAGTTCTCCTTCGCCTCATCTTCACCCGCTACGTCACTAAAACGGATACCTTCCTCGGACGGTACATAGACTTTGGCATTACTCTTACCCATACCAAACATCATATTCGGACCACCGCCGGACATCTTGTTCATCATCTTCTTCTGCGCATAATATCCTAATGCGGAGAACAACACAATTGGGATAATCCAGGATAACAGGAAGGATAATATTGGAGACATCTGTTCCTGAACCTGTGTCGTAAATTCAGCTCCTGAACGATATAATCTCTCCGTTAATCCCCAGTCACCATCCATCTTGGACGTCTTATAAACGGTTCCATTCTGATCGGTAAATGTAATCTGTGAATCATCAATCTCTACTTTTTTAATCTGTTTATTTAATGTCATATTCATAAACTCATTATAATCAACCTTCTTAATGCTCGCCTCTCTAATCATCGGCATAACAAACATATTGACCAGCATGAGTACGAGAAGCACAATAATATAATAAAAAATAAACGGCTTTCTCGGTGTCTTTACTTCTTTCATAACTGTCTGTTACTTCCTTTCTGTATACTTACAGACAATAATACTTTCTGAAAATTCTTACAATCAGTTACTATTGTCTATTGGACTATTGTAAACTTTCAAAGCTAAAGTTGTCAACGAACATTATGTGAAATAAATGTGAATTGCTGTTTCATTCATTAGGCAGATGCAGATGAATCCAGTGAACCCCATCAGCCATATTTGTGATTTTAGTCGCGGCGTGTTGAATGTTCGCTTGTGCACTCACATCCAACACTTGCTCCGAGACCACAAATATAGAGTATTGGTTCTCGTCGCGGGCGTCTGCCGTTTTACTGAATTAAATAGTCATCTCACTTCTTCTGTGTATATTTCGTATACTTCGCTTTGTTTGCTGAGTTTTAATAATGTCTCTTTATCTGCGATTGTAGTAAATCCATACACTTTTATCCCATTCTTCTTGATGTAGGATACCATCTCTTTTAATTCTTTGGTTGTATAATTACTGTTATCTTTCTCCATCATAGCGAGGAACTTCTTCTGATTGGAAAGATAGTTAAGTAAACTGACAAAATGCTGTCTGGCATTGCTTTCACTTTTAAGGTTTTCTTCCGGGTCATCCCATTCGTCCTCATTACCCATATCTTGTGTTTCACACCCTGGTAAAAGGTTTGGATACTTTTTCTCATCCCACTTAATTGCTGTGTTATAAGAAGGATTGCATACAAATCCAATATTCGGTATATTCGACTGAAAGTTTACTACTCCTTCTTCTTCCTTCTCCAGTTCTGCTACCTGCACCGCACACCATACTTCTGCTAAATCCTGCTTATCCACATATTTCTTAAAGTCGGCATATGACATAATTTTATCTAAAGAAACATAGCCTATATACATTTTTCTTTCATCTAATTCCTGTAATGTTTTGAGAGACTCTTCCTTAGATCCTGCCGCACATAGATTGATTTCTTCATCGTCTTTCACATCAAAGTATTTTCTTGTATATTTTAAATTCTCTTCTACCGTATTTTCTTCCTTTCCAGCAATGCTTCCATATACAAAAACATTTGTAGCTGGCTTTTTAAAAATATTGTTATCATAGTATCTTAGCTCTCCCCGTGTGATCTCTCCTGATACATCTGTCAGGCTACCTGTAAAACTGGAAGTCTGATTGACTGTGATATTATAATTCCCATATCCTTTTGCTTCCACCTGCACAGAACCTCTCCTTTTCCCTGGTAGAAAAACTTCAGAATATACTGCCATATCACGACTCATCTTACTTATCGCGTAATCTTTGTCTCCTATATTCTTCGCTGGATTATAATAAAAACATGATACAATCGTTGGAAGGCAGAATTGTACAAATAAAATCAGCACAAATGCCGCCGCTAAAATAGTCAGCCCCATTTTGCGAAACGCACGTCTGATTGAACGGTTGACCATCTCTATAAATTTTGTATCTATATCCTCTATATCATCGTTCCTCTTATTATTCTTCTCAGCGGCTGCTTTTTCCTCAAAAATATCATTAAGTTCTGGAATATCTTCCTGCTCATAAAGGTAATCACTTATCGCTTCCTGCCTCTCAATATCTTTCTCTACCTTTTTTCTCTGTTCTAATTCTAATTCTCCGGTCTTATATAATTCCAGTAATTCGCGGTATGTCATCTTCCTTCCTCCTTCGTTAAATATTCTTTTAATTCCTTCTTTGCACGATAAGAAAGAACCTTCACATTACCTGAAGTTATTTTTAGCATTGCTGCAATCTCTTTTTGCGAAAAATCTCCAAAATACTGTAATAGTATTACTTCCTTCTTCTGTCCTTTCAGGCGGTTCACAGCATCCCACACCCTCTTTTTTTCTTCTTTATGTAATATCTCTTCCAAAATATCATTCTGAATAAAGGCTTCTCCTTCACCAGAAATAATCTTCTCCCTTGAATTTCTTCTATCCACTTCTTCTGTTTCTATGGAAAACAAATTCTTCTGCCTATTATAATAATTATAATAAAGATTCCGGGCTACCATATAAAGCCATGCCCGCATATTAGTGTGAGAATCTTTCAATGCCAGCAGAGCTTTTAAAAATGTATCCTGCAAAATATCATCGGTTACTGTCTCACTTCCACAAAGAGAATATACAAAAATGTATAGCTCCTTATAATAACGGTGATATAACGCTTCTAACAAATGCTTATCCAGATTCTCACTCCCTTTCCTCGATACTTTTCGACTTCTTTCATACATATAACAAATGAAAACTAAAAAGGTTACAATATTTTTTACTATTTAATTCATTAAGTAAACAACAGACGAAGCCAGTGAACTTCATAAGCCATA
>ERZ839823.930-NODE-930-length-35633-cov-3.130727_pt1 | contig 35633 bp, 31 predicted proteins | sample MGYA00519862_ERZ839823 | MGnify/ENA primary metagenome ERZ839823 (study PRJEB31850, sample SAMEA3708853) | human gut metagenome | biome: human gut; feature: human-associated habitat; material: faeces | place: China | collected 2014 ...
TTCCAGCAGGGTTTTGTCTACAATACACTCGTCGGGGTTTTCCGGCATTCTGCCGGAGGTGACTGTGAGCAGATTCATGCCGTCTGTTATGGAATACGCCTTTGCAACAAGGTCGCCGGCCCATGCGTCGATGCAGTACGCGCCTACAGCCCGCTCTATGTTGTCCTGCGCCCCCAGGGCTTTAATGTCGTCTTTGGTCAGGCCGAGGGAGGAGAGCACCTGTATATCCATGAGCTGCTGCTTATCCAGATATTCATCGCCGGTGTTTTTCATATCCGGCGCTGTGGCCTTGAGACCGGAGAGAAACGCTACGGCGAGAGCTATGAGTATGGCTATGGAAAGAAAACGGTTTTTGCTGTTTTTTATTTCTCTTATGAGATCTTTTCTTAAGGCAGTCACAGTACCGTCTCCTTTCCTCTGCGTTTTTTATAAGATGCGGCTACCATTCTATGCTTTCTACCGGAGTTGGGTTGTTGTTGTATTCCTCATGGGCAACGGTGCCGTTTTTTATATGTATAACGTGGTCCGCCATGGGGGTGAGGGCGCTGTTGTGGGTTATCACAACCACGGTAACGCCCTTCTGGCGGCAGGTATCCTGCAAAAGTTTCAGTATGGACTTACCGGTGACGTAATCCAGCGCACCGGTAGGTTCATCGCAAAGCAGAAGCTTGGGGTTTTTGGCCAATGCGCGGGCAATGGATATGCGCTGCTGTTCGCCTCCGGAAAGCTGACTGGGGAAGTTGTCCATACGGTCCTCAAGGCCCACTTCGCGCACGGCAGTAGCTGCGTCCAGCGGATCCCTGCATATCTGAGATGCCAATTCTACGTTTTCCAGTGCGGTGAGGTTCTGCACCAGATTATAGAATTGAAACACAAAACCCACGTCATAGCGGCGGTAAGTGGTGAGCTCCTTTGAACTGAAGCCGCTTATAACCGTGCCGTCCACGGATATGGTGCCCTCGGTACAGGTATCCATGCCGCCCAGCATATTCAGCACCGTGGTCTTACCGGCGCCGGACGGGCCTACGATTATGCAGAATTCCCCTTTGGCAATAGAAAAATTGATATGGTCTATGGCCTTTATGACCATCTGGCCCATCTGATAGTACTTTGAAACGTCGCTGAATACTACGTAATCCCGCATAATGCCCCTCCATAGGCGTCGATATATCATAATGTTTAATTATAACATTTACACTGTTAAAAGAATATTAAAAAGAGTGCTCCAAATGTGCATAAACGGTGACATTTTGAAATGAGAGCGTGAGGCATTCGCCTTGCTTCCTATCGACCGGGCAGGGGGAGAAAGGATGGGGCATATTGCCTGCAAAAACGGCAATGTTCAAATTTAGTTCACAGCAGGCAAAACAAGGCCGTGATACAATAAATAATAACGCCGTGGAAGCGGTGTATCGGAGGGCTAATTGGAAAAGACTGAGCGCCGGAGAAGATTCCTTATAAACCTTGCGTATTGCGCGGCCATACTGGCGGTGCTGGTAGTGCTGTTCAGATACATGATGTCGAGCCTGCTGCCATTCTTCATAGCTTTTATAGTGGCGGCTGTGATACACCCGCTGCTGGATAAGCTGGTAAAGAAGTGCCATCTTCCGCATAAGTTCATGGGTATCGTTCTGATAGTGCTGGTATACACGCTGCTGGCATTTTTAGGCATAATACTCTGCGATAAGATAGCGGCCTTTGTCCAGAGGATGATAGTTATGGCGCCAAGGACGTGGAGCGGCACACTGCTGCCCGCGCTTAGGTCCATATGGGAAAGTATGACGGCCTTTCTCGCCAGATGGGATATTGAGATAGACATAGCCATGGATCAGGTGTTGGCCACGTTAGATGCTAGCATAAAGACGCTTTCCGCAAAGGCTGTGGCATTAGTAGGCAACTTTGCGGTGTCTGTTCCGGGCAAGCTGGTTAATACAATAATATGCATAGTTTCCACCGTGTTCATACTGCTGGATTGGGACGCCATAGGCAAATTCATACACGATCAGCTTCCGCCCAAGGCCTCGGCAGTGATGGCGGACGGCTGGAGCCAGCTGAAAAAGACCATAGGCAAGTATATACGCTCCTACGGCCTGATAATGCTAATGACGTTTACGGAGCTGGCCATAGGGCTGCTGATAATTGGCGTTGACAATTCATGGGGCGTGGCGGCGGGTATCGCGGTTCTGGATATACTGCCAATAGTGGGCTGCGGCACGGTGCTTATCCCTTGGGCGGTAGTCAGCCTTGTGACAGGCAAGACGGGCATTGGTATAAGCCTGCTGGTATTATATGTAATAATAGCCATAGTGCGGAACATCGCCGAGCCCAAGATAGTGGGGCAGCAGGTGGGATTGCACCCGCTGGCAACGCTGCTCGCCATGGTGACAGGAGCATCGCTGTTCGGAGCGGCAGGCGTGTTTGCGTTGCCCATAGCTCTGGCTGTAATAAAGCAGCTGGACGACGATGGAATAATACACGTGATAAAAAAACCAAATCAAGCAGAAGAAAAGACTCAGGCTCCCGGGGCAAAACCTGAATAAAAACGAGAGGCAGGCGCATTTGACGCGACGGCTTATATTGCTTATCCTATTATTGATCCCGCAGCTCTCTGAGGTGGCGGCAGCTTCTGCCGTGGTAGCGGGAGGACTGCACCTCGGCCATTATGGCTACGGCTATCTCCTCCGGGGTCTCGCCGCCTATGTCCAGACCTATAGGGGTGAACACGGTATCAAGCTGCTCGTCCGTCACTCCACGATTGCGCATATATTCAAACAATCCCGCTATCTTCTTGCGGCTGCCTATCATACCGATGTAGGCGGCTTTTTTGGCGAGGGCGGCGTAAAGCGACGCCCTGTCGTTTATGTGGCCGTGAGTGGCTATGACTATGAATGCCCCTGCGGGAATATCCATTTCGGTTATATCTTTTTCGAAATCCTTCACGCGGACGAACCTGTCCGCAACGGCTATGCTCTTATCTATTATCTCATCTGCCCTGTCGTCTATGAGAAGGGTGCTATAGCCCATAAATCCGGCTACCTTGAGCACTGCGCAGCCGACGTGGCCCGCGCCGCACATGACCAGCAGCGGCTTTGATGGGAATGACTCTATAAGCACCTTTATGTGCCCGCCGCAGGTCATGCCGGTGTTGTTTGTGGCAGCAGAGGAGAGGTCGTATATCTTGAAGGCGTTCTCGCCTGTGCGTATGCATTCCATCGCGTCTTTCGCGGCGAGGCATTCAGCTGAACCGCCGCCTATGGTGCCAAGGGTATCCCCGTTTTCAAATACCAGCATTTTTCCGTTTTTGCGGGGGGTAGAGCCGTCTGCCTCTACTATAGTCACCATGGCGTGACTTATGCCGCCGTTCAGTGCGTCAAGCTGTTCTCTCAACAATGCAGCGGAATCCATTTCGTTTTCCTCCTGTGGGGATGTAAGACTTTTTTATTATACCACAAGGGAGAAAAAATCAATACGCATTGCAGTTTATTTTACCGAGCCCTTCAGCGCCTTTTTCATGAACTCCATGGTAGATATGCCGCTGGGACGGTTGTATCTGCCGAGAAGGAAAAGACACTCCGGGTCACGGGTGATGTAGTTGCATTTCTCCTCGCAGCCGAGCGATGCTTTAAAGCCGAGCTCCTTCAGGTACTCCGTAGTATCGGGCGTTATTGCCCCGAAGGGATAGGTGTATGCGGTGGGGGTTATGCCGCACTTATCCTTCAGGAGCTGCTGCAGCTTTATACAGTCGCCGCAGAAGAAGGCCTTATAGCTTTGACTGTTCTCGCCCTGCCTGCGCTTGCTGCCGAAGCGGGGGGACTGGGAATGCATATCGTAGGAATGATTCTGTATCTCCACGTGTCCGCTTGCGGTTATTGCATTTATATCCTCGTAAGACAGATGAGCATAGTTTGGGTTTGGATCAGGCGTTTCACTGAAGGTCACGGTATAGCTTCCCACTACGGATATGACGGCCTTTATGTCCAGCTCCTCAAGTATGGGCAATATGTATGTAAGGTTATTGAGATATCCGTCGTCCAGAGTCACCATAACGGGCTTTTCGGGCAGGTCGTCCCCTTCGGTGTATTCGATAAGATCCTCGATAAACACCGTTTCGTAGCCGTTATCCAGAAGGTACTGCATATCTTCCCGAAATACCGCCGGGGAGACGACATATGTGCCGGCCCGGGACTGGCTCTTGAGTATGCTGTGGTACATTATTGCAGGCAGCGGCACAGGTTCCGGATCCGGATCGTAAACGGGAGCAGCCTTGCAGCCGGAAAGCAGGAGAAGCGAAGCCCACAGGGCGATAAGTTTCAGCTTGAATTTCATGGAATAAGGATATGAGCGTCGAAAAGGGTAAATGCGTACCGCGGCAGAATAAAATGACTGTTTTGATAAATGAAAATTATTGATAGACAGCATGAGAAAAACTAATATTAAACTCTTTTCGACACCTTAAAAATAACAGCATATGAACCTAAATAACTAAAAAAATAAATGTCTTTTCCGGTGCTCGGATAGGATTCCCATAAGATATTTAAGCAAAAGCCCCCAAAAACAGCGATTGACATTGATAAAACATACTGCTAATATATATTTGACGTTTGGTATTTACTTGTCATGTGTAGTTTTTCTTACAGTCGGCATGATTGGTATTGCGTGGTTGGCATTATTGAAACAGTTTAACATTTAGTGCAATCCTTTACACCAAAAGGGGACGTCCCCTTTTGTATTTGTATTACATACAAATACAAAATTCCACTTCTTGAACAATGGGCTATGCCCGTTTAGTTCATATAATAATTAGGAGGAAGAAAACACATGAAGAAGCTTATAGCTTTGATGCTGGTTCTGGTCATGGCAGTTTCCTTTGCGGCCTGCTCTCAGCCCGCTGCTGAAGAACCCGCTACCACCGAAAACACTACTCCCGCCGAGGGCACCACTGAAGAAGCTCCCGCCGCTGGCGAGCTCAAGTGGGATGCAGCTAATGTACAGGCGTCCGTAGAAGCGGCTGTTGCTGCTACTGATGGCAAGATCGCCATCATCACCAACACCGTTTCCCAGAACGAAGAAGAATACCGTTCCGCAGCCGCCATGGTTGAAAAGTACGGCGACCGTGTCATCCATGACACTATGCCCGATAACTTCATGGCAGAGCAGGAGCAGTTCATCTCCGTTATCAACAAGTACGGCACCGATCCCGATGTAAAGTGCATCATCATCAACCAGGCATGCCCCGGTTCCAACCCCGGTATTGATAAGGTAGCCGAAGTTCGCGATCTTAAGGATCTGCTGGTAATCTACTGCACTCCTCAGGAGAACCCCACCGATATCACCACCCGTGCGGACATCACCATCTCCGTTGACGAAGTGGGCAAGGGCACCTATATGGCTGAGAAGGCTAACGAGATGGGCTGCAAGACCTTCGTGCATTACAGCTTCCCCCGCCACATGGCTCAGGTAACCCTGGCAGGCTGCCGCGATAAGATCAAGGCCAAGTGCGAAGAGCTGGGCATCGAGTTTGTTGACGCCACCGCTCCCGATCCCACCGGCGACTCCGGCCTTTCCGGCTCCCAGCAGTTCATCCTTGAGGATGTACCCAAGATGGTAGAAAAGTACGGCAAGGAGACCGCCTTCTTCACCACCAACTGCGCTATGCAGGTTCCCCTCATCAAAGCTGTTTATGACGCCGGCGCTTACTATGTACAGCCCTGCTGCCCCAGCCCCTATCATGGATTCCCCAGCGCTTTCGGTATAGAGAGCCCTGAAGATCTGGTAGGCGGCCTTGAGGCCACTATCGCAGCCGAGAAGAAGTACGTCGCTGACGCCGGTCTGACCGGTCACTTCTCCACCTGGGCGGTTCCCGCTTCCATAGCCAACACCGTTGCCAGCACCGAGTATGCCTTCCTGTGGATGGCTGGTCTCATTGGCGACTGTGACGCCGACGCCATGAGCGCTCTGCTGAGCGACTACTGCGGCGCCGAGGCTGCCCTCACTCCCTTCGTTGATCCCGGTACCGGCGAAGTCACCGACAACTACCTTGTATATCAGCTGGGCTATCTCGATCTGTAATCCTGAAGCTGACTGAGACGATCGTCTAACAAAACGGGGCGGCTGTGAGCGTTCAGCTCCGCCGCCCCTTTTCTTACCCAAGCAATAAGCAATAATCAGTAATCGTCACACCCGTATAGAAAGGGGATTTACAAGCTTTGGCCGAATCAATTTTACGTTTTGCAAACGTGGGAAAGTCATACGGCAGCAATCAGGTCCTTAAAGGAATAAATATGGACGTTCGCCCCGGCGAGATCCATGCCCTTATAGGCGAAAACGGCGCCGGTAAGTCCACGTTGATGAACATCCTCTTCGGAATGCCCGTCATTCACGACACGGGCGGCTTTGAAGGTACCGTCGAGATAGACGGCGAGGATGCACATATAATGACGCCCCATGATGCCATGGAAAAAGGCATCGGTATGGTACATCAGGAGTTTATGCTGATTCCCGGCTTTACCATAACCGAAAACATAAAACTCAACCGCGAAATCACCAAGCCGACTGTGCTTTCAAAGATATTTGGCAAGCATCTGCAGGAACTGGAAATGGACAAGATGAATGCAGACGCTCGCAAGGCTTTGGATACCATGGGGATGGACATTGAGGAGTATACGATGGTTCACGGTCTGCCCGTAGGACATATGCAGTTCGTCGAGATAGCCCGCGAGATCGATAAGACCGGCATACGCTATCTCGTATTTGACGAGCCTACGGCAGTGCTTACGGAGACCGAGACCGCGAATCTTCTTGCTGCTATCCGCCGCCTGGCGGCGCAGGGCATAGGCATCGTATTCATAAGCCACCGTCTGGAGGAGATAATCAGCCTTTCTGACCGCGTCACCATACTGCGCGACGGCGAGCTGGTAACTACCAAGGATACCAAGGACATTACCGCCGCTGAAATAGCGAGGCTGATGGTAGGCCGCGCACTTGTCCTCGACCGCAATGAGAGCGGGCGTAAGGTAAGCGATGAGGTAATACTCGATGTTGAGCACCTTCGCGTAAACATGCCCGGCGAAAAGGTTCAGGACGTGAGCTTTAAGGTACATAAGGGCGAGATAGTGGGCATCGGCGGTTTGGCTGGACAGGGCAAGCTGGGCATCGCCAACGGCATAATGGGCCTTTATCCCGCCGACGGCAAGGTCGTATTCAAGGGCAGGGAGCTGAGCCTCAACGACACCAGGGACGCGCTCAAGTCCGACATAGCCTTCGTGAGCGAGGACAGAAAGGGCGTAGGATTGCTCCTTAACAGCCCTATCGATCTGAATATCGCTTTTACGGCCATGGAAACCGAGGGCAAGTTCCTCAAGAAGTATGGCCCAATAAAGCTGGCTGATAAGAAGGGCATAAGGGCGCACGCGGACAAGATGATAAAGGATCTTGATATCCGTTGCACCTCCGCAGCCCAGAATACCGGAGCCCTTTCCGGCGGAAACCAGCAGAAGGTGTGCGTCGCCAGGGCGCTGACACAGCAGCCTGAGCTGCTGCTGGTATCCGAGCCTACCCGCGGCATAGATATAGGCGCGAAGAAGCTGATACTGGATCTTCTTAAGAGTCTTGCGGAAGAGCGGGGCATGACCATAGTAATGACAAGCTCCGAGCTTGCGGAGCTTCGCAGCATTTGCGACCGGGTGCTCATCATATGCGAGGGCAGGGTCGCAGGTGAGCTCAAGCCCGAGGCGTCTGATGAGGAATACGGCCTTATGATGTCCTCCGCCCACGTATCAAAGGAAAAGGAGGCATAAACAATGGGTAAACTGATACGCAGAATGGGTATACCTACCTTTGCCGTTTCCGCGCTGCTCCTCGTTGTGCTTATAGCGGCTTACGTCATGGGTCAGTCATTACCCGTGCTTTTCACCGATATACTGCGCCGCGTAGGCATGAACGGCATACTGGTGCTGGCAATGGTACCCTCTATCAAGTCCGGCGTGGGTCCAAACTTTGCGCTGCCTATCGGCATAGTCGGCGGGCTGTTCGCCCTCATGTGCTGTATGCAGCTGGATCTTATGGGCTGGAGCCTCATAGGCTGCTCCATACTGCTGGCGATAATCATCTGCGGCCTGATGGGCTGGGCCTACGGCAAGCTGATGAACGCCGTCAAGGGCGCTGAGATGACCATAGCCACCTATACCGGCTTCTCCATCGTGGCATTCTTCAACATACTCTGGCTGTCGCTTCCCTTCTCCAACCGCAAAATGGGCTGGATGCTGGGCGACGGCCTCCGCGAGACCATACAGATGGACGGCTTTGCCGCGGACAAGATAGTTTCCAACTTCCTGTCCTTCAATATAGGCGAGGTCACCATACCCACCGGTATGATATTGCTTCTGCTGCTGACCTGCTTTGTAGTCAGCGTGTTCTTCAAGACCAAGACCGGCCTCGCTATCTATGCGGGCGGCGTGAATCCAAAGTTCGCAGAGGCTGCCGGACTCAACATCGACCGCAGCCGCGTAATAGCGAACATAATCTCCACCGTGCTTGCGGGCATTGGTATCATAATCTACTCTCAGGGCTATGGCTACGCTCAGATATACAACGGCCCGCTGAACATGGCGTTCCCCGCCGTGGCGGCCGTACTTATCGGCGGCGCTACTGCGACTAAAGCCAGCTGCGTGAACGTCGTAGTCGGCGTGTGCATATTCCAGGGCCTTATGACCGCTGCAATGCCCGTGGCCAACGCCCTCTTCACCGGCACCGACCTTTCGGATATCATGCGTCAGGTCATACAGAACGGCGTTATCCTCTACGCCCTCACTCAGGTCAAGAAAGGAGGCGACAGGTAATGTCAGATCTGGTAAAAAAGAACGAGCGTAAGTTCAACCTCGGCGATTTTGTGCTGGACAATATCGTTACCATAATCTTCTGGGTATTCATTATACTGGGCCTCGCGCTCGCGAAGAGCGTTACCTTCAACTGGTTCCTCACGGAGCTGAGCAACCGCTTCTACCGCAACGCCTTCCTGGTGCTGTCCCTTATAATCCCGGTAATCGCCGGCTTGGGGCTTAACTTCGGTATAGTTGTCGGCGCTATCGCCGGACAGCTTGCCATAATCCTTGTCCGCTATTACTACATCGGCGGCTTTGGCGGCTTCCTGCTCTGTATGCTGATAGCGCTTCCGATAGCGATGCTTTTCGGTTGGCTCACCGGTACGCTCTACAACAAGACCCGCGGTCAGGAAATGATAGCCTCGCTGATAGTGGGCTATTTCGGCACCGGCATCTACATGTTTATAGTGCTGTTCCTCATCGGCGGCGTTATCCCCGTTCAGCCGGATCATCCGATAATACTTCCCGGCGGCGTGGGAATCCGCATGACTGTGGATATGGATACCATCAAGTATGCCCTTGAAGGCATATGGCAGATACCCTTTGCTGTGTTTATGATAGTGGCGTCTGCGCTGGTGGTGCTGTACCTCGTATGGAGCCAGTACATACGCAAGCTGAAGCCCGGCCAGGCCCGCCTAAGCAACTTCAAGTTCGCGCTGTATGCGGCGATTGCCGTTGTGATACTTGCCGTATTTGCGTATCAGGCCGCGACTAAGGGCAGGCTCACCATGGTTCGCAAGGTGCCTATGGGCACTGTGATAATGATAGTGCTGCTGGCAGTATTCACCAAGTGGATAATGACCACAAAGCTGGGTCAGGATTTCCGGGCCTGCGGCCAGAACCAGTACATCGCGGAGTCCAACGGCATAAACGTGGACCGTACCCGCATCATAGCCACCATAATATCCACCGTGCTTGCCGCGTGGGGCCAGATAATCTACATACAGAATATAGGCACGCTTAACGTCTATACCGCCCATAACCAGATAGGCCTGTTCTCCGTGGCGGCCATACTGGTAGGCGGCGCCTCCGTAAACAAGGCGACTGTATCTCAGGCTATAATGGGAACCCTGCTGTTCCACTCCATGTTCATACTCAGCCCCGAGATCGGCCAGGCCGTGTTCGGTCAGGCGATACTCGGCGAATACTTCCGTACCTTCATGGTATACGGCGTAATCGGACTCTCCCTCGGCCTGTATGTCTGGAAGGCAAACAAGCAGAGCAAGCTCACCCTTGAGCCCCGCGTCGCGGAAAACGCAAGGGATCAGGTGATAAATTCAGGAACCACCAGATAATATAAGGGAAAAGGACAAGGGCTGTTCGCCGGAGCAGCCCTTATGCTTTTAATCGAGGAAAGGAAAGAGGAATGAGAACGGAATACATAAAAAAGCTCGCCGATATGATGGAATACGACGCGATGCTCATATCCCCCTCCGAGGAGCTGCGCTTTTTTACCGGCTTTTCGCCCATGATGTGCGAGAGGTTTCAGGCGCTTTTCGTAAAGAAGAGCGGGGAGTGCTTTTACCTTTGCAACACCCTCTATGCCGATGAGGTCGCCGAGGGGCTGAAGCATCAGTGCCCGGTTTACCATTGGCACGACAACGAGGGAATGGATAAGGCCTATGAGATACTGAAAAACGAGGGCCTTGAGGGAAAGACCATCGGCGTGAACTCCACCGCCCAGGCCTTCAACGTGCTGGATATAGGCAAAACTGCGGCATAACCTTTGTAAACGGCAAGCCGCTCCTTGAAGAGGTGCGCATAATCAAGACCCATGAGGAGCTGGAAAATATGCGCCTTTCCGCAAGGGTGGCCGACAGCGCCTTTGAAAAGGCCTGCGCCATGATACGGCCCGGCATAACCGAGGCGGAGGTGAGGGACGTCATAGTAGGTACTATGGCGGAACAGGGCGGCTGCAACTTCGACTGCATAGTCGCCTCCGGCCCCAACAGCGGCTATCCGCACTACAACAGCTTTGACAGGGTCATACAGGAAGGGGACTGCATAGTTCTGGACTGGGGCTGCGCCATAAACGAGATGATGTCGGATCTGAGCCGCACGGTATTCGTAGGAAGTATAAGCGACGAGCAGCGCAGGATATACGAGCTGGTAGACAGAGCTCAGATGACTGCCCAGAACACCGCCAGGGAAGGCGCATTCATACCCGATATAGATAAGGCAGCCCGGGATGTGCTGGACGAGCAAGGCTACGCACATACCCTTGTTAACCGCGTGGGCCACGGCATAGGCTACTCGGTACATGAAGGGCCTTACATCAATCAGATAAACCACAGGCACCTTGAAAGGGGCATGTGCTTCTCCATAGAGCCCGGGGTGTACCTCGGAGGCCGCTTCGGCATGCGCGTTGAGAACATCGTCTGCATAAACGAAAGGGGCGAGACAGAGGTCCTCAACAAGGCAGACAGGAGCCTGAGGGTGCTGGACTGGTACAAAAAGTAAAAAGCAGCTCTCATACCGCTTCGAATTACCGGGGCGGTATTTTTTTGTTAAAAATATATGGGGATTATAGTATAATCTATATGCACGCGATTTGCTTTGAACAGAACATATAGGGAGGACGACCATGATATACCGGGATTTCAAGGGAGAAAAGCTTTCCGCGCTGGGGCTTGGCACGATGCGTATGCCGGTCGTAAACGGCAAAGAAGAGAGCATCAATGAGGCAAAAGCACGGGAAATGGTAGACTTTGCCATGAAAAACGGAATAAATTACTATGATACCGCATGGATGTATCACGGCGGCAATTCCGAAAGGATGATAGGCAAAATACTCGCTGACTACCCTAGAGGGAGCTTTAACCTCGCCACAAAGTTCCCGGGAAATATACGGGAAAACATAGGCAGGGTAGAGGAAATATTCGAGGAGCAGCTCAGAAGGTGCCGCGTGGGCTACTTTGACTTTTATCTTTTCCACAACGTGTGCGAGATTAATGTGGATAACTACATGGATCCGCAGTACGGCGTGATGGAGTACCTGCTGAAGCAGAAGAAGGAGGGCCGCATACGGCATCTGGGCTTTTCTACCCATGGCCGGGTGGACGTGATGCGCCGCTTTATGGACGCCTACGGCAAGGATATGGAATTCTGCCAGATACAGCTGAACTACCTGGACTATAAGTTCCAGCACGCAAAGGAAAAGGTGGAGCTCATAAAGCAATACGGTTTGCCGGTATGGGTCATGGAGCCACTCAGGGGCGGCAAGCTTGCGACTGTAGACGATAAATACGCTGCGGAACTCACGGCATTGCGTCCGGACGAGAGCGTACCGGGCTGGGGATTCAGGTTCCTCCAGAGCATACCCGAGGTGACGATGGTGCTTTCCGGAATGTCAAACCTGCAGCAGCTTGCGGATAATATAAGGATATTCAGCGAGGATAAGCCTCTGGACAGCCGTGAGCTGACGGCGCTTACAGGCGTTGCCGATAAGATGATAAGTGAGATAGCGCTCCCCTGCACAGGCTGCCGCTACTGCACAGCTAAATGCCCCAAGGGGCTGGATATACCTATGCTTATCGAGCATTACAACGAGCATGTGTATTCTCAAGGCGGGCTCAGGGCGCCTCTGTGGCTGGCCTCCATACCCGCCGACAAGCAGCCCTCCGCCTGCATAGGCTGCCGCAGCTGCGAGCAGGTATGCCCCCAGGAGATAAAGATATCCGAGGCCATGAAAGACTTTGTGGAAAGGCTCAAGACCGTAAAGGAAGGGGCTGCCTACGGCGTAAAGCCAATAGAAGACAAGAGGGCATGAACAAGGGGCTGTCGCGAAGGCGCATAGTATTAAACGGGCAGGACATAGAGTACGAGTTACAGCGAAAGCAGGTCAAAAACATAAACCTCCGCATAAGGCAGGACGGCACGGTATACGTCTCAGCAAGCCCTACGGTGAGCCTTACGGTAATAGAAAAATTCATGCAGAGCCGATCAGGACTTATACTGTCAGCCATAGAAGGGGCAAAGTTGGCGCAGAGACCCCTTAATGACCCGGCGGGCGACAGCATAACAGTGCTTGGACGCGAACTGCCGGTGACGGTGATACAGGGCGCCGGAGAGGGCGTTGAGCAGAAGAACGGCCGGCTATATGTCACGCTGAAGGATATCTCTGACGGCGATAAGCGCCGGCAGCTGATGCAAAAATATCTGGATGGGTTGTGCGGGGAGATTTTCTCCGAGGTATTGGACAGAATGTATCCGCTTATACGGGGCTGGGGCGTAAAAAAGCCTGAAATCAAGCTCCGCACAATGAGCTCCCGCTGGGGCAGCTGTGCCTATACAAAGGGGCGCATAACGATAAATAAACGGCTCATAGCCTACCCCATAGCGGCGGCGGAAATGGTGACGCTGCACGAGCTTTGCCACTTCGTTCATCCTGACCACTCAAAGGATTTCTACGCGCTGATGCAGACGCTCATGCCTGACTGGAAGGCGAGGAAAGAACTGCTGAGCAGCAAATAAAAAGGAGGGCGAGCATGCAGCGGATCATATTCCACGTGGATGTAAACAGTGCCTTTCTTTCATGGGAGGCGGCAAAGCGGGTAAGAGAGGGCGAACAGGATATACGCCTGATACCCGCGGCCATAGGAGGAGACAGGGATAAGCGCACCGGCGTGATACTTGCCAAGTCCATACCCGCAAAGAAATACGGCGTTACCACAGGCGAACCTGTGGCCATGGCACTGCGCAAGTGTCCGGACCTGTTTCTTGCCAAGCCTGATTTCAGACTGTATGAACGCAACTCAAGAGCGTTCATGGATATATGCCGTAAGTACGCCCCAGCCGTTGAAAAGTATTCCATCGACGAGTGCTTTTTGGATATGACAGGCACGGAAAAACTTTATGGCGACCCGGTAGAACTTGCCCGAAGAATAAAGGACGAGATACGGGATACCCTGGGCTTTACCGTGAATATAGGCGTTGCCAACAACAAGCTGCTGGCAAAGATGGCCAGCGACTTTGAGAAGCCGGATAAGGTTCATACCCTGTTTGACGGGGAGATACGGGAAAAGCTATGGCCACTGCGGGTAGGCGAGCTTTTTACGGTGGGTCCCGCGACGGCTAAAAAGCTGGAGCAGGCGGGTATAACTACAATTGGCGCACTGGCAAAGGCCAGCCTTTTAAGCATACAGGCGCTGCTTGGGCAGAAAATGGGCAGGCAGGTGTGGGAGTATGCCAACGGGAGGGACGAATCCTCCGTGCTTACAGAGGCGGAGGAGGCAAAAGGGTACAGCATATCCACTACTACGGAAGAGGACGTTGTAACGGCGGAGCAGGCGTATAAAATACTGCTGGCCCTTGCGGACAGCGTAGCGGCCCGAATGCGCTCTGAAGGGGCGAAGGCGTGTCAGTCACCATACGGGGCAACGACTTCAAAAACAGGTCCCACCAGAAAAAGCTGACGGAGCCTACCGACATAACCAACGAAATATATAAGCTTTGCCGAAGCCTGTTTGATGAGCTGTGGGATAAGCGTACCCCGCTTCGTCTGCTCGGCATAGGGCTGCTGAACGTGACAAAAGAGGAATACGCCCAGCAGTGTATGTTCTGCGATGAAGGTAAGGACAGGGCCCGAAAGCTGGATAGGGCGGTGGACGACATACGCGGCCGCTTCGGCGCGGATACCATAATGCGCGGCTCAGTTATGGGCTCCGGCGCTAACGTGGGCAAAAAATATAAGGCCCATATGGAAAACAAACGAGAGGGATAAAGGAGCATAATCTTATGATGAAGATAAAGGGTAATATAAGAGGCATGGTATATGCCTCTGCAATAGCCGCGATATATGTTGTGCTGACGCTTGTGTCGGCAGCGGCCGGACTGTCCGGCGGCGTGATACAGTTCAGACTTTCGGAAGCGCTGACGGTGCTGCCTGTGTTTACGGGCGCCGCAGTTCCGGGGCTGTTCATAGGGTGCGCAATAGCAAATCTCGTCACCGGCGCGCTGCCGTGGGACGTGGCCATAGGATCTCTTGCGACGCTGATAGGCGCATACCTGACATACAGGTTCCGGAACAGGCCTAAGCTTGCCCCTGTGTTCCCCATATTGTCAAACGGATTGATAGTGCCGTTCGTGCTGAAATATGTATATACCTTCCCCGGAAGCTACTGGTATTTTTTTCTGACGGTGACGGCGGGGGAGACCGTGTGCTGCGGGCTGTTCGGCTATTTGCTGTACCGGGCGCTGAGCAGGCGGGAAATATTCAAGCAAGAATAGTTCTAAAATTTGAACAATCGGTGAATTGTGGCATATTTGTTGAAAATAGCAAAGGGTCAAGGTATAATATTGCCGTTAATAAAGAATATTACCGGGAGGAACGATGCTATATGAGTAAAGAATATGTGATAATGACTGATTCTTCCTGCGACCTGCCTCAGGAACTGGCGGATCAGCTTGGCCTTGAGGTGCTGCCTCTTGAGGTTATGGCGGACGGAAAAAATTACCGCAACTGGCTGGACGGACGGGAGATAGGCTTTAAGGAGTTCTATAAGCTGGCGAGAGAAGGAAAGGAACTCAAGACCTCCGCAGTGAATACCGCCGCTTTCGAGGAGAAAATGGAAAAGCTGCTCGGTGAGGGCAAGGATGTACTGTATATAGGCTTTTCCACTGGACTGAGCACCACATATAATTCCGGCGAATCCGCCGCGCGCGAGCTCAGGGAAAAGTACCCCGACAGAAAGATCTATACCGTGGATACGCTTGCCGCGTCCCTCGGCCAGGGCATGATAACATACTATGCCGCGAAGAAAAAGGAAGCGGGCGCGACCATAGAGGAGGTGCGGGACTTCGTTGAAAGCGAAAAGCTGCACATGTGCCACTGGTTTACCGTGGACGATCTGAATTACCTCAAGCGGGGCGGGCGCATTTCCGCCGCCACCGCCGCGATAGGCACCATGCTCAGCATAAAGCCTGTTATGCATATGGACAATGAGGGCCATCTGGTAGCCGTCGGAAAGGCGAGGGGAAGGAAGGCTGCGCTGAAGGCACTGGCGGACAGCATGGAATCCACTATGCTGCCAGGCAGAAACGAGACTATCTTCATCAGCCACGGCGACAGCCTCGAGGACGCGGAGTATCTGGCGAATCTGGTACGTGAGCGCACAGGCGTACAGGATATAGTGATAAACTATGTCGGCCCCGTGATAGGCGCCCACTCCGGCCCCGGCACCATCGCACTGTTCTTCTGGGGCAGCGAAAGGTAAAGCACAGACAAAAAAACGGCGGGCAAATGTATCCCGCCGTTTTTGTTTTCCGTTTTATTATATTTTATACACAATGATTCATTGCAAACAGTGATATTGTATGCTATTATATGCTAATGGCGGTGTGCCCGCAAATTGATACACATATATATGTGGTTTCGGAGGTTTATAAATGGCAACTTTGGAAAAGCTGGAAAACGGCAAGGTGAAAATCACTATCGAGGTACCTGCGGCGAAGTTTGAGGAGGCCGTTGAGAAGGCTTATCATACCAACGGCAAGAAGTTCAACGTCCCTGGCTTCCGCAAGGGACATGCTCCGCGCAAGATGATCGAAAACGCCTATGGCCCGCTGGCCTTTTTTGATGATGCGTTCGATATCGTCTACCCCGAGGTATATCAGGCAGCCATAAAGGAGCACGACATAGAAGTGATCGACAGGCCTGACATTTCCATAGTTGACCTGCCACTGGACGGCAAGGATCTGGTGTTTACCGCAGAGGTTGCCGTGCGCCCCGAGGTCAAGCTGGGTCAGTATAAGGGTATAGAAATAGAAAAGCGCGAGTATAATGTTACGGATGACGACGTGGCTGCGGAGATCGAGCGCGAGCGCGAAAAGGTCGCGCGCATGGTAGATGTCGAGCGCCCCGTTGAGAACGGCGATACCGTAAACCTCGACTATGAGGGCAGCGTATCCGGCATCAAGTTCGAGGGCGGCTCCGCTCAGGGCCAGACCCTTGAGATAGGCTCCCACACCTTCATCGACGGTTTTGAAGAACAGATGATAGGTATGAATGCGGGCGAGGAGAGGGATATTCAGGTAAAGTTCCCCGAAAAGTATCACAGCGAAGCCCTGGCCGGCGCTGACGCCACCTTCCATGTAAAGGTGAACGGCATACAGAAAAAGGAGCTGCCGGAGCTGGACGATGAGTTCGCTAAGGACGTATCCGAATATGACACTCTTGACGAGCTGAAGGCGGCAAAGCGCGAGGAGCTTGAAAAGAAGGCCAGGCGCGATGCTGAGACCGAGAAGGAAAACGCCGTAGTAGGCAAGGCTGTTGACAACGCCGAGGTAGTCATACCCGATATCATGGTAGAGCGGCAGATAGACGCCATACTCAACGATATCCGCTACCGCCTGAGTATGCAGGGCATCAGCCTTGAGGATTACATGAAGTACACCGGCACCGATATGGAGTCCTTCCGCAAGGAGAGCCGCATAGACGCGGCCCGCAGGGTAAAGAGCCAGCTGGTGATCGACGCCGTGGCTAAGGCTGAGGACATCAAGGCTACCGAAGAAGAAATAAACGCTAAGGTAGATGAGTATTGCGCACAGTTTGGCGACAAGGCCGAGGAATTCAAGAAGGGCCTCAGCGAGGACGACAAGAAGTTCTTTGCGGATCAGATAATGGTCGACAAGACTCTGGCAGTAATGACCGATACCGCCGTAGAGGTAGAGAAGGCCGAGAAGAAGCCTGCAAAGAAGGCTTCTGCCAGGAAGACCAAGAAGGCCGAGGAAAAGCCTGAGGAGAAGGACGCTGAGTAAGGCGCGAGTATCTTCCGATAATTGTCACCTGTACTGCTTCGCCGCACCGTGCCGTGCGGCGAGGCATTTATAACGAATGGCACGATGTATTCAGACAATAAAGGAGATGAACACTATGAATCTTATACCGATGGTAGTAGAGCAGTCAAACAAGGGGGAGCGTTCCTATGACATATATTCCCGCCTGCTAAAGGATCGTATAGTGTTCCTTGGCGGCGAGGTCGACGACGACTCTGCCAACCTTATCGTGGCTCAGCTGCTATTCCTTGAAGCGGACGATCCGGATAAGGACATTAGCTTGTATATAAACAGCCCCGGTGGCTCCGTCACTGCGGGCATGGCGATATATGATACCATGCAGTACATCAAATGCGATGTATCTACCATATGCATAGGCATGGCGGCAAGCATGGGCGCTTTTCTGCTTGCGGCAGGCGCAAAGGGCAAGCGCAGGGCGCTGCCCAACAGCGAGATAATGATACACCAGCCTCTGGGAGGCGCGCGCGGCCAGGCCACCGACGTAGCCATTCAGGCTGAACAGCTGGTAAAAATCAAGAAGAAACTGAACGGGATACTTTCCGCGCGTACCGGTCAGCCGATTGAAAAGGTACAGACTGACACCGAGCGCGACAACTATATGGATGCCGAGGCGGCGCTTGCCTACGGTCTTATAGACGAGATAATTCCGCCCAGGAGGTAATTGATGGCGAAAAACGAAGAAAAAAACACCGGCACGATAAAGTGCTCATTCTGCGGAAAGCCACAGGACGAGGTGAATCGCATAATCGCGGGCCCCGGCGTGTACATCTGCAATGAGTGCATAGAGCTTTGCCAGGAAATAATAGACGAGGACTTCTCCACGGTGGAGACAGACCTCAAGGACATACCGAAACCCCAGGAGATTTCCGATACTCTCGATGAGTATGTGGTAGGTCAGACAGCCGCCAAGCGTGCGCTGGCCGTCGCCGTGTACAACCACTATAAGCGTATAAACGCCGGCAAGCAGAAGGACGACGTGGAGCTGCAAAAGAGCAACATAATCATGCTGGGGCCTACCGGCTGCGGCAAGACCATGCTGGCCCAGACCCTTGCGAAGATACTCAACGTTCCATTTGCCGTTGCTGACGCTACATCGCTCACGGAGGCCGGCTACGTAGGCGAGGACGTAGAAAACATACTGCTCAAGCTCATTCAGGCGGCGGATTACGACGTTGAGCGTGCGGAAAAGGGCATAGTATACATCGACGAAATCGACAAGATCGCCCGTAAGAGCGAAAACCCATCCATAACCCGCGACGTTTCCGGCGAGGGCGTGCAGCAGGCGCTGCTTAAGATACTGGAAGGAACGGTAGCCAGCGTTCCACCTCAGGGCGGCCGCAAGCACCCCCATCAGGAGTTTATACAGATAGACACCACAAACATACTCTTCATCTGCGGCGGCGCGTTTGCAGGCATTGAGGATATCATAACCAAGCGCACCGGCAAGAGCGTAATGGGATTCGGTGCGGACGTGCAGAGCAAGGTGGAGAAGGACGTAGGTTCCATACTGAAGAACATACTCCCGGAGGATCTGCTCAAGTTCGGCCTTATACCGGAATTCGTGGGAAGAATGCCCGTGATAGTCACGCTGCATCAGCTTGACCGCAAGGCATTGATAGACATACTCACAAAGCCGAAGAATGCCCTCACCCGGCAGTATAAGCGGCTGTTTGAGATGGACGGCGTGGAGCTCAAGTTTGACGAGGACGCGCTGGAGAGGGTTGCGGATCTCGCCATAGAGCGCAAGACCGGCGCCAGAGGTCTGAGAGCCATACTTGAGGACGTAATGCTGGACATCATGTTCGACATACCCTCAAGGAGCGATATAAAGAGCTGTACCATAACCAAGGACGTCATCGAAAAGAAGGCGCCGCCGGTGTTTGAGTACAGAAAACAGAAGGAGCAGCTTCCGCCCCCTGAACTGGGCGACGCCTGCTGAACCGAGGATCCCCGCGTATAAAACAGGGGCCGGAACATAAGTCAACAACCGGCAAGGCCAATTTTAAAGGGCGCTTTGCCGGCTTGATTTTTTAATGACGGAGGTATTGCCAATGAAAAAAGACGTAGTGATAATCGGCGCGGGACCGGCGGGCATATTCACCGCGCTTGAAATGCTGCGCAAGGGAAGCGGGCAGAGCATACTGATCGTGGAAAAGGGGCAGGCTATCGAGAACCGCCGCTGCCCGAAAGCGAAGACCGGCCGCTGCATGAACTGCAAGCCATACTGCCACATTACTACGGGCTTTTCCGGCGCGGGCGCGTTTTCTGACGGCAAGCTGTCGCTGAGCTGCGAGGTGGGAGGCGACCTGCCAAGTCTCATAGGAACGGACGTTGCGCAGGAAACGATAGATTATGCGGATAAGATTTATCTTGAATTCGGAGCAAGCACCAGGGTGGAGGGAATAGGTAATACCGAGGAGGTAAAGGATATTCGCAAGCGTGCCATAAAGGCCGGACTTCGCCTTGTGGATTGCCCGATACGGCATTTGGGAACAGAAAAGGCTCAGGATCTTTACCTTGCCATAGAAAAGTATCTGCAAAGCAACGGCGTAGAGATGCTGTTTGGCTGGGAATGCACCGACCTTATACTCGAAGGCGAGGAATGTAAGGGAGTGTATATCACTAACGGCAAGGAGAGCAGCGCCGTACAGGCAAAGCATACCGTTGTGGCTACCGGCCGCAGGGGTGCGGACTGGCTGGAAAAACTCTGCGCCGATCACGGCATAGCCCATCAGCCCGGAACGGTGGATATAGGAGTGCGCGTGGAGGTGCGTAACGAGATAATGGAGCGGGTAAACGAGGTGCTCTATGAGTCCAAGCTCATAGGCTATCCAAAGCCCTTCAAGAATAAGGTGCGCACCTTCTGCCAGAATCCCGGCGGATTTGTGAGCCAGGAAAACTACGACAACGACCTTGCTGTGGTAAACGGCCACTCTTACAAGGACATAAAAAGCAACAACACCAATCTCGCCATACTTGTATCCCACAACTTCAGCGAGCCCTTCAACCAGCCCATAGCCTACGCTCAGAAGGTGGGAGAGCTTACCAATATGCTGGGCGCGGGGCATATAATGGTGCAGCGCTTCGGGGACATACTGGACGGCAAGCGCACATGGCAAAAGGAGCTGGCCCAGTCCAACGTAAAGCCTACCCTGCCCGATGTGGTGGCGGGAGACATAACCGCCGCCATGCCGTACAGGGCCATGATAAATATAATCAACTTCATAAAGGCCATGGACGAGGTGGTTCCCGGCTTCGCGTCCTATGAAACGCTGCTGTATTCGCCGGAGCTGAAGTTTTACAGCAACCGCGTGAAGATGGATACCGACTTCAACACCAGCGTAAAGGGACTCCACTGTCTTGGCGACTCCAGCGGCTGGACCCGCGGCCTTATGATGGCCTCCGTCATGGGAGTGCTCATGGGAAGGGTGATAGCAAAAGAGGGTTAAATAAAGGAATTACAAAATGGGCTGCGAGGGCAGCCCATTTTTGCGTGCAGCATTCGGTCAGATAGGCAAGCGGCTTATTATGTATCCGCCGCACAGCATGCTGAGCAGATTCGCGATGACCGCGCAGAGTATGCTCATCGTTTTGCTCTTTTCGGTTATAAAGCCGCAGTATACCTTGGCCTCAATGGCGGTTATAAGCATTTCCAGCGGATAGAAGACAATCGCCCACATATAGCCCAGTGAAATGCCGTGGAAGAGCAGGTTCAGACCGGTCTGGGTGACGAGGTTCGCGATGAAAAACACCCGCCAGCTCCTTTTTTCCCGGTAGCCGAACAGGTAGAACACGAGACCCTCTATGGCGAGCGTGAGCAGCACCCGCATGGCTATGAGCAGCGGCGTGCGAAGGGGCTTTTCGCCCTCTGGGATGGTGCGGCCCGCCACGGTGAGGGTGTACAGGGCTCCGTATCTCCCCTTTGCAGGCGCGAAGGGGATCGTGAATTGGGTATCGCCGTATTTTACGGTAAGCTCGTCCTTCCGGCTGCCGCTATCCGGATCCCCGCCGTAAAAGTACCGATAGTGGCTTTCCCAGCCCTTTACTGTTTTTTGAAGAACGTAGGGCTCGGTGCCCGGTGCGCCGGAGGGTATGGAAAGCTCAAGGCCGTCGGGAGGATTGGACACGATAATGATGAAGGAAGGCGGCTCTGCGGCGTTTGCCAGGGCGGCCGATTGCAGCGAGAGCAGCGTAAAGGCGATGAGAAGCAGGACAGCTAAGCGTTTCGGTTTCATTTCGCACCTCCTGATACAGTCTTTAGTCTTTTAAATATTATAACATACCCACAGGGGGCGCAGAAGTAAAAAAAGTATAAATATACCCATACATGGCGGGTTTTCCCACCGCGCCTTTTGCTCCTGTACGGGCATACTACACTTAAAAACAGCTTGAGAAAGGAATTTGCGTATGGAAAAAGGAGCGGTATGGCTGCTGATAATATCGCAGCTTTGCATATGGGGCTATGTTTGGTGGAAAAAAAGAAGGACGAGAAAGCTCATACAGGGCGAACCTGAGCGGCGCGGCGGCGCGCAAAAACAGAGCAGAGAGATGAAGGAGCTTGCAGAAATGCGCAAGCGCTCCCTGAATACTCCGCTTTCTGAAAAAGCACGTCCGGCCAAAATGAACGAGGTGATAGGTCAGGAGGAGGGAATAAGGGCGCTGCGCGCCGCCATGTGCGGGCCAAACCCTCAGCACGTGATAATATACGGCCCTCCGGGCTGCGGCAAGACCTGCGCAGCGCGGCTGGTGCTGGAGGAGGCCAGGCGGCAGAAGGATTCTCCCTTTGACAAAAACTCTAAGTTCGTGGAGGTGGATGCTACCTGCGTACGCTTTGACGAAAGGGCCATAGCCGACCCCTTAATGGGCTCGGTTCACGATCCAATATATCAGGGGGCGGGGGCGTTGGGCTCTGCGGGGGTTCCTCAGCCCAAGCCGGGAGCGGTGAGCCGGGCGCATTGCGGCATACTTTTCCTCGATGAGATAGGCGAGCTGCACCCGGTGCAGATGAACAAGCTGCTGAAGGTGCTGGAGGACAGGAAGGTATTCTTCGACAGCGCCTATTACTCAAAGGACAATGCAAATATACCTCAGCATATACATGACATATTCCAGAATGGCATGCCGGCGGACTTCAGGCTCATAGGAGCTACTACCCGGCAGCCGGAGGAGCTGCCCGCAGCGCTGCGTTCAAGGTGCGTGGAGCTGTTCTTTAAGCCTTTGTCCTTCGAAAGCATGCTGACCATTGCCAGGGGCGCGGCGAAACGGCTGGGATACGATATGGATGATGCCGCAGCTGAGCTTTGCGCACAATGCTGCATGTCCGGGCGCGACGCGGTGAATATGATACAGCTTGCCGGGGGCGCGGTATATACTCAGAACCGGCGCAGGATAACCTTTTCGGATATGGAGTGGGTGTCCGAAATAAGCAACTGCCCCAAACGGCCCGATATCCGAATGCCTGAGCATATGCTGCCCGGCACAGCCATAGGCATAGGCGTAGTGGGCGGCGGGAACGGCATGATAATGGAAATAGAGTGTGCGGCGGAGCGGGCGAGAGGCGCGCTTGGCCGGCTGGACATAGGCGGCGCAGTGGAGCGGGAGGAGATAGAGATGAGAGGCAAACGCCTTGAGCGGCGTAGTACTGCCATGGCATCGGCGCAGAATGTGCTGAGCGCTTTCAAAAACCGCTTCGGATTGGACTGCGGGGCGTATGACATACATTATAACGTCCCCGGAGGCTTCCCCATGGACGGCCCCAGCGCAGGTATAGCATTTGCCGTGGCGCTCATGAGTGCCATATCCGGCAAGGCCCCCATTGCGGGTATAGCCATGACAGGAGAGATAACCGTAAACGGTCAGGTGCGCCCCATAGGCGGCGTGAGGGAAAAGCTGGCGGCCGCGATAGAGGCGGGGGCGCATACCGTGATAGTGCCCGAGGCCAACTACGAGAGGCAGTTTGAGGAGGCGAAGGCGCGGGTGGTAGCAGCAGCCGACATAACCGAGGTGATGCGCATAGCCTTCGATATACCCGCTGAAGAGGAGATAGACGGAGTGCTGCCCTTCCTGTGCACAACGGCTTAAATTTGGCTTAAAAAAGGTTTTTACCATATACACACTGTTGTCAAAATCCAATGGTATAAGTATAATCACATATATAATTTATACTGAGGATAACGCAGAAGACATGGTAGAACACGAAAAAACGTATAAGGATATCCCCACTGTGGCCTTGAGGGGCCTTGTGGTGCTGCCCGGAGAAATGCTGCATTTCGACGCGGGCAGGCCCAAAAGCGTGCATGCCCTCAATAGGGCGATGGATGAGGAAGGGCTTATATTCGTAAGTGCCCAGAAGGATCCAAAAATATCCGAGATCGAGCCGGACGACATATATGAAACCGGTACTCTCTGCGCCCTGAGACAGGTGCTGCCAATGCCCGGTGACTCTGCGAGGGTATTTGTAGAGGGAGTGTGCCGCGCCCTCGCCGTGAAGGTAAGGGACGACGGCGAGGGCTTCTCCGCCGATATAGAGATGCTGGAGGACGAGGAATGCAAGCCTGCCAAGGCGGAGGCGCTGCGCCGCAGGGTAGACAAAAAGCTCGGCGAGTACGCCCAGCTCAGCCCTAAACTCAACTCGGACATCATGGCGAATATCGAGGCAAAGCTGATGCCCGGCGAATTTGCAGACGCTGCCGCCAACGCTGTCCTGAAGCGCCCGGAGCAGCGTCAGGAAATACTGGAGGAGTTGGATCCTGCAGAGCGAATGAAGAAGCTGTTGAGTTTCTTTGTGAGCGAGATAGATATACTCAAGGCGGACAGACGCATAGCTGCCGAAGTAAAGTACCAGGTTGACAAGAGCCAGAAGGAATACTACTACCGCGAGCAGATAAAAGCCATACGCAAGGAGCTGGGTGAGAGCAGCGATACCGAAGCGGACGAATTCATGGCAAAGCTTGAGCATAAGCAGATGCCTGACAGCGTGCGTTCAGTAATCGAGCGCGAGATAAAGCACTACGGGGACCTGCCCGCAGGCTCACACGAGGCGCCCTCCGCGCGGAATTATATAGAGTGTATGCTGGACCTTCCCTGGAACGAGGAAAGCACGGACAACATGGACCTTGCCCATGCGCGGGAGACGCTGGATTCCGCCCACTACGGCATGGACAAGGTGAAGGAACGCATAATAGAGTACATGGCTGTGGCGCGGCTTACCGGTAAGGTGAACGGGCAGGTCATATGCTTCGTAGGCCCTCCGGGCGTAGGTAAGACCTCTATCGCCAAGTCCATAGCCGACGCTTTAGGAAGGCGGTTCGTCCGAATGAGCCTGGGCGGCATACGGGACGAGGCTGAAATAAGGGGCCATAGGCGCACCTATATAGGTGCGATGCCGGGCAGGGTGATATCCGCTATGCGTCAGGCCGGGGTGATGAACCCGGTGATACTTTTCGATGAGATAGACAAGCTGGCGGGGGATTACCATGGCGACCCGGCGGCCGCCATGCTTGAGGTGCTGGACAGCGCGCAGAATTTCGCCTTCAGGGATCACTTCATCGAGGTGCCCTACGATCTTTCCAAGGTCATGTTCCTCACCACCGCCAACGACAGGAGCGCCATACCCGCGCCGCTGCTGGACCGAATGGAGGTAATAGAGGTACCCGGCTACCTTGAAACGGAAAAAATAGAGATAGCCAAGCGCCATCTTCTGCCAAAGCAGATGGAGAAGAACGGCCTTAAAAAGAGCATGCTGACAATACCCGACCCGCTGTATCCAGACATAATACGCGGCTACACAGCCGAGTCCGGTGTGCGCAGCCTTGAACGGGTGATGGGCAGCATATGCCGAAAGGCCGCATGCGACATAGGCGACGGCAAGGCCAAGAAGGTGCGTCTCACCAAGGCGCGCGTAAACGAGTATCTCGGCAGGCCAAGGTATAACAGCTACGCCAGGGCGCATAAGGACGAAATCGGCCTTGTCAACGGCCTTGCATGGACCAGCGCCGGCGGCGATACGCTGGAGATAGAGGTGCAGACGGTGCCGGGCAGCGGCAAGCTTATGCTTACGGGCCAGTTGGGCGATGTGATGCAGGAAAGCGCAAAGGCAGCACTGACCTTCGTGCATGCCAACGCCGAAAGGCTGGGCATTGACGAAGCCACAATCCGGGAGAAGGATATACACCTGCACGTGCCCGAAGGCGCTGTACCAAAGGACGGCCCCAGCGCAGGCATCACCATGGCTGTAGCCATAGCCAGCGCGCTGTCTGGAATACCAGTAAAGGGCAGCGTAGCCATGACCGGAGAAATAACCCTTCGTGGCCGCGTGCTGCCGATAGGCGGCCTCCGGGAAAAGCTTCTGGCGGCGGTCCGGGCAGGCATGACGGCTGTAATAATGCCGGAGGAGAACCGCAAGGATCTGGAGGATGTACCGGAGGAGATAAAGAAGGCGTTGGAGCTGCACTTTGCTTCCAATGCAATGACGGTCATGGAAAAGGCTCTGGCCTATATGCCGAAGCACAGCGGCCGTATAAGAGTAGAGCAAAGGGAAAGCGGCGTAAGCGCGGTCCAGTGAGGGTGCGTTTTATAAAGGGAGGGCTCTTGCTCTCCCTTTAACTTTCGCCTTTGCAGAAAATATGGATTAACTAAAAAATGTTGTTGCGTATCTGTGGTAGTGCTGATACAATTCTCTATGCAAAAGGAAAGGAGAGAAAAATGGAGTTTGCCATAAAGCAGGCAGAGTTCGTTACCAGCGCGGGACTTGGCAGCCCTTATCCCGAAAAGACCGCCGCCGAGATAGCTATAGTGGGCAAGTCGAATGTGGGCAAATCCAGCCTAATCAATTCCCTCTGCAACAACAAAAAGCTCGCCAAAACCTCGTCCAACCCGGGAAAGACGAGGCTCATAAACTTCTTTAAGATAAACAGGGAGTTTTACTTTGTTGACCTGCCGGGCTACGGCTTTGCCAGAGCCCCGAAGACCGAAAAGGACAAATGGGGAAAGCTGATGGAGGATTACCTTTCCTCCGGACGGGTCGATCATATATTCATGCTCATAGATATACGCCATGCTCCTACTGAGGACGACAAACTTATGCTGCAATGGATAATATATTACAACCTGCCATTCACGCTCATCGCAACAAAAGCGGATAAAATAGCAAAGAGCAAGCGGGCGCAGATGGCGAACGCAGCGGCAAAACAGCTCGGCGCGCCTCCCGCTGCAATAGCTTTTTCCTCGGAGGATGGCTGGGGCAGGGAGCTTGTGCTTCAGCGCATGGATCAGGTGGTAAAAGATGTAAAAAATCTGCGCGCCGGTATTGACATAGAGCAGCAGTAACAGCATAATAGTAAATTAGCTGACAAAGGCTTATTTATAAAGTTATAAAACCGACCATATCAAAGGCCGTTTTGGAGGATTGTTATATGGGTCTCAGAAAGTGTCCGAGATGCGAACTGAACTATATTCGTGACGATGAACAGCTTTGCAACGTCTGCAAGCGCCATATGAAGGGCGAGGCGGAGACTGACGACGTAGTTACCATATGCACGGAGTGCGGCGAAAACCCCGCCGTCCGCGGCAGCGAGCTGTGTGCTATGTGCCTGAGGGAAGCCCGCCGGCAGGAAAATCTTGAAAAGAGGGCGGACGATCTTACCGGATCCTCCGTTGTGGACGATATGGACGGCATTGATGAGCTGGAAGTACCCATAGACGATGATATCCCCGAAATAGAGCTTGAAGAGATAGATAAGGAGCTGGGAGGCGATTCCAACCTCGGCTCAGACGATATGGACGATATGGACGAGGAAAATAAAGAAGAGGACGGGGAAAACTGAAACCTCCCGTCTCCTACTACAAGGGCAATGGAGCGATGAATGAAGCTTTTCGCAATAGGTGATCTGCATTTGTCCCACAGCTCGAATAAGCCTATGAGCATATTCGGGCCCAACTGGGATAATCATGCCGAGCGCATAGCAGCTGCTTGGCGTGAGCGCGTGTCCGATGAGGACGCGGTGCTGATACCGGGCGATATAAGCTGGGCCATGCAGCTCGATGAGGCCAGGCTGGATATAGAGTATATTGCAGCGTTACCAGGCAAAAAGGTGATAATGCGAGGCAACCATGATTATTGGTGGGGCTCTATTTCGAAGGTGAGGGATATGCTGCCCTGCTGCATGTACGCACTGCAAAACGACACCGTAGAGCTCGGCTCTGTTACAATAGCAGGCTCCCGCGGCTGGATATGTCCTGGCAGCTCTGGCTTTGATCCGGAAACAGACCAGAAGATATACGACCGGGAGGTTATTCGCCTCCAACTGTCGCTATCCGGAGCAAAACAGGGCAGCCGCATCATCGTCATGCTGCATTACCCCCCATTCAACGAGAAACGGGCGCCAAGCGGCTTTACGGAGATATTCGAGAAGTACGGCGTGGAGCGGGTGATATACGGCCATCTTCACGGCAAAGCCTGCCGCAACGCCTTCGAGGGCATCCGCAACGGCATAGAATACACGCTGTGTTCTGCCGACCATCTGGATTTTGTACCGAAGCTGATAACGGAGATATAAGCCTAATAAACGCGTAAAAGCATAAAAGAGCGGTTTTTGCCGCTTCAGAGTGTCAAAAAAGTGGCTGAACGCCACTTTTTTGAGTTTTACGGGTTTTGCCTCTCGCATTAGCTCCCGGGCGGCAAAACCCGCAAAGTACGAAAACCTCTGGGTTTTCATCCGTTCTGACGCACATGTCGTCAGAGCCGGATTAAACATAAGGGGCTGCGGCCCCTTATCAACCCCCAAGGTTTTTTGACAGCCTCGAGCGGTTTTTGCCGCTTTTTTGTTTTTTGGAGGTTTTCATATATTTTGACTATTTGCAAAGCTGCTCAAGCGACAAAACGTGGCGAAAAATAAAGGTAAATAGCCATTAAAAGAACATAAAAGTGGTTTAAAGTGTTGCAAAGTGGTGGGGAAGTTGCTATAATAAGCTTAACTCAATATCTGTGAGAATATATTGAGGAGGAGGCTTCCGCGTTGTTGATAAGTTCTTTCGGACATAGCGTGGACGCCAAGGGCAGGGTTTTTATTCCCGCCAAATGGCGCGACGATCTCGGAGACACCGTCATCATTACCCGTGACATGATGGGCAATGCTGACAGCAGGTGCCTTTATGGTATGCCTGTAGAACTCTGGAACGATATACTGGAACGCTTCAAAAAGGTCGCCGTGTCCGATGTGAAGGCGCAGAACGCTATGCGAAGGCTGTTCGCCAATGCATGCGAATGTGAGCTGGACAAGCAGGGACGCATACTTATCCCAAACTCCCTCCGGGAGTACGCCGGTATAAATTCCGACGCCATGCTGGTGGGCATGGGCAGCCGCATAGAAATATGGGGCGCCGAGAAATGGGAAGAGCAGCTGGAAAGGATGGATAACGCCGGGGAAGAGTCCATGGCGGAATCTCTCAGCTATCTTGCGGGGCTTGGCATATGACACAATTCCACCATATACCCATAATGCTCAAAGAGGTGCTGGAGCTTTTAGCGCCAGAGCGGGGCGGAATATTTGTGGACGGAACGCTGGGCGGCGGAGGACATTCCGAGGGAATACTCAAGCGGCTGACTGATGGCAGGCTGTACGGAATAGACCGCGATGGCGAGGCTATAGCCGCAGCAAGCGAAAGGCTGAAGCCCTTCGGAGATAAATTCAAGGCCATACGCGGCAACTTCTTCGATATGAAGAGCCTGCTGGCAAATGAGGGCGTCACCGGCGTGGAAGGCATACTTCTGGATCTTGGGGTTTCGTCTTATCAGCTGGATACCCCTGAGCGGGGCTTTTCCTACCATGAGGAAGCTCCGCTGGATATGCGAATGGACGACAGGGCGAGCCTTTCCGCATACGATGTGGTAAACGGATACAGTCATGGGGAGCTGACAAGGATAATAAGAGACTATGGCGAGGAACGTTACGCTGCCAAGGTGGCGTCGGCCATAGTGCGCGAGCGGGAAAGGGAGCCCATTAACAGCACCACTAAGCTTGCGGACATAATCAAATACGCCATACCCGCGGCGAACCGCAGAGAGGGCCCTCACCCGGCGCGAAGGACCTTTCAGGCCATAAGAATAGAAGTAAACGGCGAGCTTGCAGAATTGGACAAGGCCATACGGGGAGCCCATGATCTGCTGAACCCCGGCGGGGTCATGGCAGTAATAACCTTCCATTCACTGGAGGACAGGATAGTCAAGCAGGCCTTTAAGATATTTGAGCATCCATGTACATGCGACCCCAAAGCGCCCATATGCACCTGCGGCAAGAAGCCCACTGCGGAAATACTGACGAAAAAACCAATCGTGCCCGGAGCGGACGAGCTGGAATACAACCCGAGGTCACGGAGCAGCAAGCTCAGGGCGATAAAAAAGCTTTAGAATAACCTGACGGAGTACTGAATAACATGGCAGTAGCGGCGAGAAAACTGGATAACGACTACGTGTACGCGAGATCGTCCACTATGCGGGTGTATACTCACAGGATGCCTGCGGAGGCAGATACCCCACAGGCCGAAGCCGTGGCCCAGCCTGCGGTAAAGCCCAGATACAGCCCGCTGCAAAGACTGGCTGTGACTTGCGGAATACTGATGTCCGCCATAGCGATACTGGCCATAATGGTGCGCTATGCCACTATAACGGAACAGTACGCGGTGGTAAATCAATATAAGAACACAATCGAGGAGAACAAAAGGACGCTGGACAGACTTGAGGTAAGGCTCAATTCTGCCGTGAACCTCGATGAAGCCCGGGAAGCTGCCCTTGCTGCAGGACTCGGCTATCCCGCCGCGTCCCAGATAGTTAAAATAGATGGAACGGACGCGGGGAGTGTGAGCTCGCCGCAATAACAATTGGAGGCGGCTGATGGCAGGACCTGCGGTATCCGGCAAAAAAAGATTGTTCGTTGCCCTGGGTGGAATAGCGTTCATTTTCATACTTTTGATAATAAGGCTGTTCTGGATACAGATAATTGACGGCAAGAGGCTGTCTGAAATGGCTCAGGAGCAGCAGACGCAGGATACTTCGCTGAGCGCCGCCCGCGGTACCATAACCGATACTAACGGAGTAGTGCTTGCCCAGAGCGGAACGGCATACAAGGTGCTGCTCAACCCTTATCAGCTCAGCCGCAAGCAGGAAGACCTGCCGCGAATAGTGCGTGAGCTTTCGGATATATTGGATCTGGACAGCGAATACGTGATGAAGCAGGCAACCAAAAAGAACTCCAACGACGTGTATTATAAAGAAGTTATACTGAAACGTCAGGTAGAGCGCGAGGTGGTGGACGAGATAAAGTCCAGAATGCTGGGCAGCGGCGTTTACACCGCTATAGACTCAAAGAGATATTACCCTGAGGGAAGCCTGTTTTCCCAGTTGCTGGGATTTACCACGGTGGACGGCACAGGTCAGGCGGGCCTCGAGCAGAAATACAATAAATACCTTGCCGGCGAAAACGGCAGAATGATAACCGAGACGGACGCCAACCATAAGGCGATAGCTTACGGCTCTCAGGAGATATTGGATCCGGAGGACGGTTACGATATAAAACTCACTACGGACAGCGTGGTGGAATCCTTCCTTGAGAAGGCCCTGAAGGAAGCCCTTGAGGTCAACAAGGCCGAGACGGCGCAGGGCATAATAATGAGCTGCAAGACGGGCAGGATAATAGCCATGTCAACTCAGCCGGACTTCGACCCCAACGACCCACCCAGAAGCGACGTGGCGGCGCTGAACGCACTTTCCCGGAACCGCATAGTTGCGGATGCCTATGAGCCGGGCTCCACGTTCAAGATAATTACCCTTTCGGCGGCGTTGGACAGCGGCAAGGTGACTTCCGCCAATGAATATAATTGCGGCGGCAGCTACACGGTGAACGGCGAGAGGATAAAGTGCTGGAAGAGCGGCGGCCACGGCCATGAGACGCTCAAAAAGGCGGTGCAGAATTCCTGCAACCCGGCTTTTATGCAGATGGCCATATCCATGGGCAAGTCCACCTTTTACGATTACATCTACGCTTTCGGGTTCGGTTCTTCTACCGGAAGCGGGATCAGCGGCGAGACCTCGGGTATAGTTACCCATGAAAAATACATTACTGAGAACAACCTTGCCCGCATAGGCTTCGGCCAGAGCATTGCGGTAACGCCAATACAGCTCTGCACAGCGGTATGTGCGGCGGTAAACGGCGGCGAGCTGATGCAGCCTTACGTCGTGGACAGTATAGTAAACAAGGACGGCAGGGTGATACTTAAAAATGAGCCCACCATGGTGCGCAGGGTGATAGGTGAAAGCACCAGCGCCCAGGTGAGGGAGATACTGGAAAGCGTAGTATCCGAGGGCAGCGGTAAAAACGCCTCCATACCCGGTTACCGGGTGGGAGGAAAGACCGGCACCGCGCAGAAGTATGAGGACGGGAAGATCGCAAGCGGCAAGCTCATAGCCTCCTTCATAGGCTTTGCCCCAGCCGACGATCCCGAATACGTCTGCCTTATACTGGTGGATGAGCCAAAGGTAGGAACCATATTCGGCAGCACTGTGGCGGCACCTTATGTAAAGCAGGTAATGGAGGAGACGCTTCGCCACTACGGCTATCTGCCAACCGAAAACGCGGATACCGTGAGCGTGCCCGACCTTACGGGCATGACAATACTGGAAGCAAAGGCGTTGCTCAAGGAAGCAGGGCTGTACGCTGAATTTCAGGATAATGAAGAGGATATGGTAACGGCGCAGGTGCCGGCTACCAACGAGGTGGTGCAGCGCGGTACGGACGTATTGCTGTATACGGCGGCGACGGACGTGGATCAGGAGGATACCGGCCTCGAGACCGCAATAGTGCCAAATGTAATAGGAATGGGCAGGCTCGCGGCAAACGACGCCCTTGCTGCCAAGGGACTGGCGATCAGGATAGAGCCTGAGGATCAGACCGGTACAGCAATAAGGCAGTTTCCGGCTGCGGGGGAAGAAGTCCCCGTGGGAGCAGAAGTGCTGGTGGAGTTTTCCAAGATAGAAATTTTGAACTGAGGCCGCAAGGCCAGTGGAGGAAATGCGATGCTTTTGAGTGAATTAGCCAGACCTACGCGACATGAACTTATAGGCCGTGACGTAGAGGTAAAGGAACTCATATACAATTCACGCAAGGTGAAAAATGGCGACGTGTTCTGCTGTATAGTGGGTACCTTCGCGGACGGGCATAAATACGCTCAGCAGGCTGTGGATGCAGGCGCCGCTGCGCTGGTGGTAGAGCGGAAGCTGGACATAGACGTTCCGCAGATACTGGTGGAAGACACCCGCATCGCAATGGCTGAAATGGCGGCGGCGTATTATGGCTATCCTTCAAGGGAAATGCAGATGATAGGCGTTACCGGTACAAATGGCAAGACCAGCACCACATACATGCTTAAAGCCATTGCAGAGCGCATGGGCAAGAAGGTTGGCCTGATAGGCACCATACGCAACATGATTGGCGACATAATCATCGACACCGAGCGCACCACACCCGAGAGCGTTGACCTCCAGCGCATACTCCGCCAGATGAAGGACGAGAAGGTGGACGTGGTGATAATGGAGGTTTCCTCCCATTCGCTGGATCAGAAGCGGGTACACGGCATAGAGTACGATGTGGGGGAGTTTACAAACCTTACCCAGGACCATCTTGACTACCATAAGACCTTTGAAAACTACTTCAATGCCAAAAAGCTGCTGTTCAAGCAGAGCAGGATGGCGGTGATAAACAAGGACGATCCCTACGCCAATAGGATGATGGAGGGGCTTGATATACCCGTTATGACCTTCGGCATACGGGAAAAGGCGGACGTTACCGCCAGCGAGATAGACATAACCACCAGAGGGGTACAGTTCGACTTCAACTATAAGAACATCACCTCCCGATTCAATGTGCCTATCCCCGGCCTTTTCAGCGTGTTCAACGCCATAGGCGCGGCAACGGTTGCCCTGAGCCTCGGCTGGAACCTCGACTCAATTAAGTATGGCCTTGAGCATATGATGAGCGTGAGCGGCAGGCTGGAGCCGTTGCCCACCGGCAAAAATGAGTTTACGGTGCTCCTCGACTACGCCCATACCCCCGATGCACTGGAAAATGTGCTCAAGACGGTCAAGGGCTTCGCTACCGGCAGGATAGTTACACTGTTTGGCTGCGGCGGCGACAGAGATCACGCAAAGCGCCCCATAATGGGCGAGATAGCGGGCCGGTTCTCGGATTTCGCCATAGTGACGTCGGATAATCCCCGGACAGAAAACCCTATGGATATAATCAACTCGATAGTTGAAGGAGTAAAGAAGTCGGGCTGTGAATACGTAGTCATAGAAAACCGCAGGGAAGCCATAGAGTATGCCCTGAAGAACGCCAGAAAAAACGACGTTATAATACTCGCAGGCAAAGGACATGAGAACTACCAGGAGATAAACGGCGGCAAGCACCACTTTGACGAAAAGGAAATAGTGGCGGAGATACTGGGCCTGTAAGGCCCGCGGAAGGAAGTTGGCAAATGAAGTATGCAATATACGCCCTGCTGCTGAGCGCGGCAGTGACTATGGTATCGGGCCCGGTGCTCATACCCCTGCTGCACAAGCTTAAATTTGGACAGAGCGAGCGGAAGCTTGGCCCTGAGACCCATCTCAAAAAGGCGGGTACCCCTACTATGGGAGGAATAACCTTCATACTGGGCATTGTGGCGGCCACAATGATATTTGCATACTCGGCATCTGAGCTGGTGATGCCGGCGCTGCTGATGACAGTGGCATTCGCTCTTGTAGGTTTCATGGACGACTTCCTCAAGGTAAAGAAGCACAATACCGACGGACTCAGGGCTTATCAGAAGATAATCGCCCAGTTCCTCATAGCCCTGATAATCGCCGTATATGCACAGCGCAGTCCCTTTATAGGCACCAGCATTTATCTTCCCTTCTCAAAGGTTGAGTGGGAGCTGGGCGCGTTTTATATACCCGTCATAGTATTCGTGATAATCGGCACAGTAAATGCTGTTAACCTTACCGATGGGTTGGACGGGCTGGCGAGCGGCGTAAGTCTGGTATATTCCATGGCCATGACGGTGATATTCCTTTACATGGCTTCCATAATGGATGCTCCTGTCGATATGGGACAGGCCCGCCAGACGCAGTACGCAGCCGAACTCAATTCTATGGCTGTATTTGCGGCGGCGGTAGCGGGTGGCTGTCTGGGGTTCCTCAGGTTCAACAGCTTTCCGGCAAAGGTATTTATGGGCGATAAGGGCTCATTGGCCCTTGGCGGAGCAATAGCTGCTATGGCGGTGTTCTCCCGGGCAGTGCTGCTGCTTCCCATAATGGGCGCATGCTTCGTGGCAAGCGCCGTCAGCGTGATACTTCAGGTGGGCTCCTACAAGCTGCGCAGGAAGCGCATATTCAAGATGGCCCCGCTGCACCATCACTTTGAGCTTCTCGGTTATTCCGAAACAAAGATCGTTGCGGGATACATGATAGTTACCACATTGCTTTGCCTGGTATGCCTCTTGGCATTCCAATAAAGAGCATATGTATTAAGCATATGCGGGGAACTTGCAAAAATGGAATCACATTTTTGCGAAAGCGTTAGCGTTTATTTTGCCGCCCGGTGGCAGGGTTCCGTATTTCAGCCGTGGTTCTTTGGCGCTTGGCACGGCAGGCGGACGCAGGGCGTTTGAGGCAGGACGTGGCTCGTTGCCTCAAGCACCCTGACACCTCCGGGGGGCTTTTTTTAACAGAATCGCGCATGAAGTGGGCGCAAGAACGCCCCGTGTGCTATAATTTATAAAATAAATACAGGCCGAATATGTGTTTCGGAAGGAGTCAGGATTATGCAAAACGGAAAGAAGACCGCTCTTATCTGCGGAATGGCCAAAAGCGGCATAGCCAGCGCAATACTGCTCTATAAAAACGGCTACAAGGTAATAATTAACGACATG